>Ga0209636_10000637_pt1 | contig 34862 bp, 47 predicted proteins | sample DeeMarSWOR152_54_FD_187464 | JGI IMG/M metagenome (GOLD analysis project Ga0209636, IMG submission 187464) | Marine sediment microbial communities from White Oak River estuary, North Carolina - WOR-1-52-54 (SPAdes) (version 2) | ecosystem: Environmental > Aquatic > Marine > Intertidal zone >... | reverse complement strand
CTGCCTCCCTTTGTCTCCTTATCTCTCCTACAACAACCCTGTCAGGTCTCATTCTTAACGAATTAACGAGGAGATCTAACATAGTTACCTCTCCCTTACCTTCAGGATTCGCCTCTCTTGTTGTTACAGGTATCCAGTGTAAAAAGTCTGGCAATCTTAACTCTCTAGTATCTTCTATAGAAATTATTCTCTGGTTTGTAGGAATGAAAGGCATAAGAGCATTCAAAACACTAGTTTTACCTGATGCTGTTCCGCCAGCGACCAAAATGTTGAGTTCGTATTGGATGCATAACCATAAAAGAGCAGCTACTTCTTTTGATATTGTTTTTACTTTGGGATCTATGAAATGAATAATTGTCCAAGGTTCTCTACTAAATTTTCTTATTGTTATTGTATTGCCTTTAGTAGATATGGGAAATAAAGTTGCATTAACTCTGTCACCTGTTATTAAATGGGCATCCATAAGAGGATTAAGGGTCGTGATTTGTCTTCCTATCCTCCTTCCTATCAAACTAGCATAGTTGTATATTTGATCCTCAGAATTTATGATAACATTAGTTTTCAACCAACCAAATTTTTTATGGTAAACATAAATAGGTGTAAAAGAATTGTTTATTACTATTTCCTCTAAATTGTCATCACTAAGAATTACTTCTAGTTTCCCTAAACCTAGCATCTCATGAACTAAATGGCCTGCTAATATATCCTTTTGTTTGTCTGTTACCTTGGGAAGCTGTTCTGAAATTGCTTTATATGCACTCTCTAAAAACCTTTTTTTCATGCTTTCCATAGCTTTAGGATCTAAGATCTCGCTAATCTCTATTCTTACAACTTCTATCAACTTTTCCTTTATAGAATCTAGTATTACTTGTGTTGTAAGTTCTATTGCTGGAAACTTTATATCATAGACAGGCGTATATTCATCGGGCTTCTTGACTATATTTATCATTCCAGGTACATTATCTGCTATAACAGTATATTTATCTAATTCTTCCATCATCTAACCCTATTTCTTAATTTTTTCTCTTTTTTCACTAATTTTTTTGTGGGTTTTAGACATTCTTTTATGAATTTCTTCTTTCTTTTTGGCAATTTTTCTAGTCCTTCTTTTATGTTTTTTAAATAGTTTTTTAATTTTTGTAAAACGAGGAAATCTTATTGGTTTCTTTATGAAAGCACTCAGTATTTTCATTTCTTTATCTAAGAAAGTTATCTCTCTTTCCAGATTCTTCCTAACTTCTTCAAGATTTGCTATTTTCCTTTCGTGTTTAGTCATTTTTTGTAGCTGTTCATTTATTTTTTTGTCCATTTCCTCAAAAGAACTTTCTACTTCTTCAAAGCTTTGTGCAGACATTTCTGCTATTCTTTTTATTTCTTCTGCTTCTTTCAAAACCATTCTTCTTTCAGCTTCATAGCCCCTCATTTTTTTCAAGTTTCTCTCAACGTTTTGGAGCTTTTTCTTCAAATCTTCTTCTGCCTTTTTGAAAACCTCATCAGTTTCCAAAACCTCTTTCTCAATTTTAATTGTCTTTTCTTCAAATTTCTCTATTTTTTTCTCTACTTTCTCTCTTTCTTTCTCGATTTTTTCCTTCCTTTTGAATAACTTTTCTTCAGGAAATTCTTTTAGAACTAACTCAGGCTCTCCAAGAGCAGGATATCTAAGCTCTAGTATACCATTTTCTTCTAACACTCTTACCCATTCTTCTACTTGTTTTTCATCAACTCCTAAAATCTGTGAAGCTCTACTTAATGTTACTTTTCCTTCTTTTTTTACAAGACGAACAAGTTTATCGACAGAAGTCTCTATCAAGATGGTTTTGTATTCACTCATATAATATCTACCTTTTTTCCAAAGGGTGTTGTTACATTTAATATTGATGGTAAATTGATATAAAAATCAGAGGTATTAAGATACATATCAATGACACTATCTGCCATTGCGTTATGTAAATCCACTTTTAAAACTGTAGGTAATGGTCCTACTTGAATAGTTATAAAATAACTTCCTGTGACATTTTTTATATCTAAATTAGCAGTGGATTTTGAATCTACATTGAAATAGTGGGTCTCAAAATTAAAGATGTCACTGTTCACGTCTTCAAAAGTTAGGTTTAAAGTTAAACAATTAAAAGCAGCTCCTTCACAAGTTGATACAGAAGCATCTGGACTCCATTTTTCACAATATTGAGGATCAGAGGGGTGTGTTAAATTACAATTAAAGTAAACATTTTTTAATTTTATGAAAACTTCTATACCATCAATATATGAAAAATTTGAAGGGTCGGCATTTATGTTCATTTCCCTCTTTCCATAATCTGGATAAAAATAAACAATATTCATAGGTTCTATTGTGAATAGAGATTGAGGATCCATATCACTTAAATTTATTTTATTTCCATCTATATCCTCAAAGTCTATATTTATGGTTGGGTCTCCATAGATTTGGTTTACAAACTCTTGATATAAATCTAACAAATCTTCTATGTTTTCTGTTGCAGGTAGACTATCGTTTATCTGTAGATGTTCAGCCTTCTTACTAAGATGTACATTCAATAAGTCATTAACGCTATCAGCTACATCATGCCATGTGTAATATATTCTTTGGGCGGATATCGTATCTGCAACTGTTTTTGATTTTTCTATATTATCATACACAAGTACGTAAACATACGTCAAGATTGCTAGAAATATTAAAAACGTTACTGCTGTGAAAAATAAACCCCTCATCTCAACCACAACTCAAATTCTGCAAGACCATATTTTTCATTTTCATAATTTATAAAAATTCTTTTGACTTTGATGTACTCATTTTTCTTTTCACAGTTTTGCGTAAAGTTGTTGTATGTTTTATCTAAATTAAAAGAAGGCGGTGGTCCTATACTGCCATCATAAGTTTTTACTGTTAAATTTCCACAAAACGTTTTGGGCAATAAGCCAACATAAAAACCCAAGTCTTCGTTTACAAATCCAGCAGATTGTCCTACGTAATAACTTAACCTTCTTGAAGTATCCATTACAGACAAGATATCATTTCCTAAATTAAACAACTGTTTCTTATCAAAGTTACTTGTTGATGCCTGAGGAATCATGAATAATATTGAAGCTAACATAATAGAAGCTATAGTTATTGCCATTAATGCATCTATTGTTATTACAAAAGCTTTCATTCGCACACCTTTGTAACTCCAGGAATAAACTCATAAATTCTTACATTCATCTTTAAAGTTTTATTGCCTATTCTTACAACTCTTGTTACTGTTGAAATATCCTTTGCATTGTTTGGTGCAATCTTTCCGTAATTAGATGTAACAGCAATCTCTCTACTAATATTTAGAAAGATATCATGCAAATCATCTGATGTTGGGGCATAATATTCCTTTCCATAAGTCTTTTTTGCTATTTCTTGCATTAAAGTTCTATTAGCATCTCCACCTAAAGATATTGTATAAATTATATTGTCATTTAAGCATGCTTGATAAGAAGCGTTTAAAGTGTGTTCTATATCTCTTGGATCCGTAACACTACCCGAACCATAAGGATAAGTTGGGTTTCCATCAGAAAGTAAAACCTGAATTTTAAATACTGGTGGGAAAGACCTGCCTTTATTTTGTTCTGTTATTGCCTCTAAAATACCATCTCCTATATTAGTTCCTCCTGAACAATCATCACAATGTGTTATTTCATCACCTGAACAACCAAAAGTCCAAGAATCTCGACAACACAATTGATTTATTCCTTCTCCACATGAAGCACAAACACCCTCAATACAGTTGTTGCCTTTTAGAGTAGTTTTATTTGAATCTGTCATATTAAGTAAGCCAAAATCTACATTTGCATTTGTAGAATAAGAAATCAATCCAGCTTGATCATAACTTTCGTTTAATTCATCGACAAAAGCTGTTGCTGCTTCTTTCAAGTCAAGTATTTTTTCACCGTCCATGCTACCAGATACGTCTAATACAAGCATTACATCCAATTCTGGTCTCACATCAGGACAGGCTTCAGGTTCTATTCCTTCTATTTCTATCCAGAAATCATAGGGACCAGTATTCAGTTCTGTTCTCAAGTCTTCGTAATCTTGTACAGTAAGAGCGAAAAGCTTAGAACAGTTTAATACGTTTTGTTCACCCATTTTAATTGACACCATAAAATCTGCAATTTCGTTTGCTTTTCCTTGTATGTCAAAAGAAGGTATTACTGATACTTCTATCCAAACATATGCTATCATGGCTATAATCATCATAAATATAGAAAGTGCCACAAGAGAATCTATTGAAAATACTTGTCCTTTCATTGTATTTTCACCATTCCCTCTTTATTAGTTATCACTACAGAACCTTTTTCTATAAAAAATGGGGGGATCGAAGTTTCGTTTTCTATTTTGTTTTCAACAAATATTTTTACTATAGAAAATTTTTCTGTTGAACAAACCAAAGTTCTGTTGTTCTCAACTTTGATTGTATAATTGTTTCCATAAACTTTATCAGGAATGAATATTCCTTGAGAAAAGCCCCCTCCATAATATATTGCTTTATTTATTTTATCAGCTACATTTTCACAAATATCTTTTACTTTTCTCTGCAATTGAGTTTCTTGAGAAAAAAATTGTGTTCTTGAGGCTGTTGCAAAAACTAATAACAAGATGGAAAGAACGACAAAACTAATTATCATAAATTCCATTGAAACCTGTCCTTTCATTCTATCAACTACCTGTTATATTAACATATCCTTCTATAGTTTCAAGTTCTATAATTTTCAGTCCCGAACTTGTAGGAGGTGAACCGCTAATATTTGCTTTTGTTAAAACAATAACATCCATATATCCATCTGGCGTAAAAACACTGAGTGTTATCACATTATCTTGTACAGAACTTCTTGATGAAGAATAACCGGAGGGCATCACTACAGTTATAGAAGCTCTAGCTCCAGGACCTTGGGCATAAAGACTGTTTGCTGCGGATGCTATTTTATTAGCTGCTATGTTCGCTTGTTGAACTCTTGTAGAAGTTTCATTTTGTTGCCAGGCTAACCCCGCCACTATTGTTATGGCTACAATAACTATACCTATAATTACAAAATATTCTATTGCAGCCTGCCCTCTCATAAGAAAAGGTTGTCAAATCTAAAAGAAAAAGATAATGGTAAATTTAAATTTTATACAACCAATTGTTATTATGAAAAACTTGTGGAAATTTTTGAAAAATGAAATATCTCGAGAATTGAACATTAATGTTAGTGATATTGAGGAACCTTTAAAATACGGAGATTTTGCTTATCCTTGCTTTCCTTTAGTTAAAGGAGATGAGAATCCTGTCAAGTTAGCAGAAAAATTGGCTAAAGAAATAAAGATAGATTTTTTAGAAGTTAAGAATATAGGGCCTTACCTGAATTTCTATGTAAAATGGGATGAGTTTTCTAAAGTTCTGATAGAATCTATTGATGAAGATTATGGTAAAGCTGAAAAAATTGAAAAAAAAAGAGTAATGGTTGAACATACGAGTGCCAATCCTAATAAGGCTCTTCATATAGGTCATATAAGAAACAGCTGCCTTGGAGACTGTCTGTCTAAAATATTGAAATTCTATGGTCATGACGTTATCATTGCTAACTATATAGATGATACGGGAGATCAAATGTCAGATCTTATTATTGGTTTTAAAGTTCTTAACATGCCTTTGACCACTGATAAAAAATTTGACCAATATTGTGGTGATGACGTTTATGTGAAAGTTAATAAAATTTATAAAAAAAGAGAGGATTTGTTAGAAAAAAAGAGAGAAATTACTAAAAAAATTGAAGAAGGTAATAATGAAATTGCAGATTTCTCAAATGATATCGCAAGAAAAATCTTGCTAGAGCAACTAAAGACTTGTTGGAGAATGGGAATTTATTACGATTTACTTAATAAAGAAACTGATATTATTCAATCTAAACTTTGGTTAAAAGCTTTTGAAATGTTGAAGAAGAAAAAATTGATATATCAACCAACAGAAGGAGAAAAAGAAGGTTGTTGGCTTTTGAAGCTGTCAGATTTACCTGAATTTGAGGGAATGAAAGATGCTGATGCTATAATTCAAAGATCTGACGGAACAGTTCTTTACATAGGAAAGGACATAGCATATGCAATGTGGAAACATGGATTTTTAGCTGACGATTTTAAATATAATAAATTTACAAATCAACCTAATGATACTTTTTTATGGACAACTACAATTAAAAATCCAGAAAAAGAACACCCCCTATTTAATGATGTTAAAAGATCCATAGCTGTTATAGATGTTAGACAATCTTATTATCAGGACTCTGTGATTGCTGCCTTAAAATTAATAGCAAAGAAAGATGTAGATTATATACATTATGATTATGAACTAGTTTCTTTAAGCTTAAACACAGCAAAACAATTAGACATAGAGGCAGAAGGAAAGGACTTCGTTCACATGTCTGGAAGGAAAGGACTTTTTATAAATACGGATATTGTTTTAGACATGTTGTTTAAAAAGGCTTATGATGAAACTAAAAAGAGAAACTCAGACGCTGAAGAAGATTGGTTAAAGGAAACTTCTGAGAAAATAGCTGTAGGTGCATTAAGATATGAATTAGAAAAGATATCACCTCAAAAAACGATAATTTTCGATATTGATGAATCATTGAAACTTGAAGGAAACTCTGCACCTTATTTACAGTATACGTATACGAGAGCGTCTTCTCTTTTGAGAAAAGCAGGAACTCCAAAGGAATTTGATTTGAGTAATCTGAAAGATAAGAAAGAGATAAATGTTTTAAAACTCTTGGCTCTTTATCCTGAAATAATTGAAAAAAGTGTTAATGATTTAAGACCTCATTATATAGCTAGCTATCTTTACGATATTTCAAATACCTTTAACCAGTTTTACGAAACAATACCAGTTATAATTTCTGAGGAGAAATTCAAAAATGCTAGAATAAAGCTGGTAGAGTCAGTAAGAAAAGTAATAGAAAGTGGCTTAAATTTGCTTGGGATACCCACTATGGAAAAAATGTAATTAGAAGGACTTTAGCATAGATTGTATTTTTTCAATAGAAGTATAGATGTTATTCAAGTTTATCCCCATTATAGGTACTTGAAAGTTCTTTTTTTGCATTTTACTTTCTAATTCTTCTATTAATATTCCCTTTCCAGGAATGTTCTTTTTACCATTGTTAATTTGGTGGACAGCGCAAGTAGGTGAGAATTCAATTCCCAATATTCCTACCACCTTGTAATCTTCTTTAAGGTAGTGTTCAATTTGTTTTACTATCGAATCGGACATTTTCTTGCACCCCTTTCTGTAACCATTTTCTTCAATTACTTTGCTTGATTTAAATTTACGGTTTATTCCCCCACCATTATGCTCAATTTGTGGACATGGTAATTGAACTATTCCTATGCCAGCTTCCAAGAAAAGCTCCATGACGTCTTTTACCACTCCAGGAAATTTATCTTGATTTTTGGCTCTTGCATTTTGATTGAGAAGACAGTGCGAAACGAAAATGACCCTCTTGCTTCTATTCATGGTATTATATATATTGTATTTTATATTTTATAAACTTCACCCATTACCAGTAGTAAAGTAGAATACATAATCGACGAATAACGTGGAAAACATAAATCTTTAAATAGTTCTGAAAGTACTTTTCAATTTTAAAGAGTTAAAGGAAAAAAGTTGCTTTTTTACAAGAAGATTTGATATTTTTAGAAAGATTTTTAAAGTTTTAGACATCATTATTCAATGTTGTTAAAAAAAGAGTGAAATAATGTTTAGAAGAAAAACTGAAATACAAAAATTTATTGAAAAAAATCCTTGGAGCGATATTCACGGAACTATAGGATTCTTTATGTATAAAGGATTGGTTCAGGGAGAAGATTATAGCGTTGTAAAAGATAGAGATCAAATAGAAAAATTTGCTTATGAGTCTAAAAAGAATTTAAAACCGAATGGAACATATGTGGGTCATGTGGGTGATGCTGATTGGATAAATAATAATTTTAATTCTATATATGGGATAGAAAATATCCAACAAAATATTGCGGATACTTTAGATAGATGTGGTCCAAACTCTATAAATATAACAATGCCTTATAGTGTATTCGAAAAATATGGAAAACCTCTAGAAAACGCACAAACACTACAAGATTTAGGTGTTAAGGTTAAGATTCGCGATATAGAACCAAGCCTCAGAGCTATTGTTGTTGATCAAAAAGATGATGGCAATATTGAGTACATAAAAGCTATGGTTTGGAGACGTGTTGCTCGTGAAACAAGTTATGGAAGAAAAGAAGGTTATCCTCAGGGACGTGATGCCATGGAAACTTTTGGATGGAAAATGGAATGTTCTGACTTAAATGATCGCATATTTCAAGCAGAAATTTTAAATGGTTTAAGAGACTACTCTAATTATATATTAGATGTTTCTGATAAAACTGTTGATTATATAAAAAAAGAAAGAGAATCTTTACGTTTTTTAGATGAAATTGGGAAGTTTTCAAAAAATATGATGTGCGAAGTCATGGGTAAAGATGAAGATAGCACGTAATTTAAAGGCTTTTCCACCAAAAATCAAAGTTTTCTCTTAAAGTTTTTACCAAGATAGGGTTGTCAGAAGTCATTAGCTCATATCTATCTAAAGAGTCAGAACCAGGACGACCCTGTCCCACTATATTTAATCCTTTCTCTGTTTGTTTTATAGCTATAGAAACAATTTTATTATCTATAATGTGTCCTCTCATTAAACCTTTGTAACCACTTTTTACTTTCATCCCAATTTTCTTGGCCATTTTTATATTCTTTTTCAATTCCTCATTTTCGGGTTCATGAACTATAGTTTTTATTTTAACACCCTTTCTGATAGCTTGTTTAATTATTTTCATTGCTTCACCTAACCAAGACAAATCACCAGAAAAAATCAAAATTTCTTTTTTTGCCATCTCTTTTTGTTCATCAAGAATAGAACCTATATTTCTTCTCTTTTCTATTGACCATAGACCCCAATCAGCTTCTCTTATTTTTATAGTCTCAACTTTTGAAAGAATATTTTCCAAGTTTTTAACAGTCGCTTTCAAGTATTTTATTTCTTTTTCTTGTTCATTCTTTTTAGATTCAATGAAATTTTTAAAGGCCCTTTTAGGAGAGTTTGGCTTAAATTTCTTAGGCCTGCCTTTACTGATTAAAACAAAGCCCTTCTTTTGTAACTCTACCAAAGTATCATAAACTCTTGGTAAAGGAATGCCAGCAGTTTCTGATATCTGTTCCGCAGTAGCTATTCCTAGCTGTAATAGAGTTAAGAATGATTTGGTTTCATACTCTGTTAAACCAATTTCTTTTAATAATATTGAGCTTTGTTCCATTTTTTTTCTCTCCTTTTAACTCTAAAAATCGTAACTTTTTAAACTATTTAAAGTTTCCTTTTTTAGATTAATCTTCTATATATTATTTGTGATAAACTATGTCCGCAAATTTTAAAAAATTCGAATTTCTTGACATCACGACAGCGGATGCTGCATTCGTATCTTTTGGAAAGGATTTGAATGAAGTCTTTTCTAATGCTGGATTAGCTTTATTTGAAATTATAACAGACACTAAAAATGTTGAAACAAAACAAGAAAGAAAAATTGAAGTTACTGGACATGACTTGAAATCAGTTATGTACTCTTGGTTAAGTGAACTTCTTTTTATTTCTAGTTCTGAAAACATTTTATTCTCGAAATTTAAGGTTGAACTTAATGAAGATGAGTTTACTCTTAGAGCTAAATGCTGGGGAGAGGAGATAGATTTAGACAAACATGAATTAAAAGCAGAAGTTAAGGCAATAACTTATCATAAAATGGAGATAAAAAAAGAAGATAGTTTGTGGAAAGCTCAAATTATTGTGGACATTTAACCTTTAATAACTCCCATTGGCCTCATTTTTGCAACAATTTTTGCTATACCAGCTGCCTGACAAACTCTTACAACCTCGTCTACATCTTTATAAGCTCCTGGCGCCTCTTCTGCAATACCTTTCAAGCTAGCAGCGCGAACAAGTATATCTTTCTCTCCTAGCGTACGCTTTATTTGCTCGCCTCTATAAGATTTCAGGGCCTGATGTCTAGATTTTTGTCTTCCAGCACCATGACAAACAGAACTAAAGGTTTCTTCTTCAGCTGTTTTAGTACCTACAAGGACATAGCTTGCTGTTCCCATGCTTCCAGGTACAATTACTGGTTGACCAAAATTCTTATAATCTGAAGGTATATCTTCTGCATTTGGACCAAAGGCACGTGTAGCACCTTTTCTGTGAATATAAACTTTCGTTTTTTTACCATCAATATCATGCTCTTCAATTTTTCCAACATTGTGCGCAACATCATATACAACTTGTATATTGGCATCTTCTTTAGATATTTCTAAAGTTTTGTAGATGCTCTCTCTAATCCAATGCATTATCAATTGTCTGTTGGTCCACGCGTAATTTGCACCACAAGCCATTGCAGCAAAATAATCATTACACTCCTTTGTTCCACTAGGAGCATAAACGAGCTCACGATCTGGTAGTTGTTTTAATTTATCTCTAAAAACGCGCTCCAAGATTTGTAAATAATCAGTACAAATTTGATGTCCTAAACCACGAGAACCAGTATGTATCATAATTGTTATTTGATTCTCTTTTTCAATTCCAAAAGCTTTAGCAACATTAGGCAAGAATATTTTTTCTACACGCTGTATTTCTAAGAAATGATTTCCTGCTCCTAGTGTTCCTAATTGAGGAGAACCACGCTTTAATGCCTTATCAGAAACTTTGCTGGCATCAGCACCTGCTAGACATCCTTTCTCTTCTAGATGTTCCAAGTCCTTTTGTATTCCATATCCTTCTTTCACTGCCCATTTTGCCCCTTCTTCTAAGACATCCTTTAACTGAGAAAAGGAAAGTCTTAGTTTTCCACCTCTACCAACACCTGAAGGAACATTATTAAAAATAGACTCTAACAATTGTGGTATTTTTGGTTTTATTTCTTCTACTGTAATATTTGTTCTAAGTAATCGAACTCCGCAATTAATATCGAAACCTATCCCTCCTGGAGATAAGCCGCCGTTTTCAAAATCTAAAGCAGCCACTCCGCCTATAGGGAAGCCATAACCAAAATGCATGTCTGGAAGAGCTATGCTATGTTTGTATATGCCTGGTAGAAAAGCAACATTTGCAATTTGTTCAATAGCCCCCTCTTCTACTTCATTTAATAATTTTTTAGAGAGAAAAAGCCTAGCAGGAACCCTCATACCTTTTTTTGCTGTTTTTGGGAGTTCCCAGACATTATTCCTAATTTCTTTTAGTTGTGATTTAAGGCTCATAAACTCTTATAATATTCCGAATAATTTAAAGGTTAGATGTTAAAAGTAAAACCTTTAATTTGTTTAAAAGTCTATATTATAGAGTGATTTTATGCCTATAAGTACAGCACCATACAAAAGGACCTATGCTCATACAAAGTCACGAGGAAAAGAAGGAAGAGTTAGATGTGGACTTTGCGGAAAATTGGTTCCTAGATATAAGACTTTTACAAAATACAGAGGATTTAGAATAAGTGACCCTGTTCTTAGGAAACAGATTGGTAGATATAGAATTCATACCTCTAGTCAGAAGATTTATGTTTGTCTAAGCTGTGCAAGATTTAGAAGAATTGTAAAACCTGGAAAAAGTGTCAGAAAGAAACATCTTAAGACTTAAAAGCTTCAAATTCTATATGATTTTTATGAAAATCAAAGATGTAAGGCCAGTAGGAGTGCCAGAGGCAAAGTACGTTTTGTCTAAACGTGAGAAGGAAAAAGAATTAACTTATGAGCAAAAATTGGCCTCAGAACATCTTAAAAAATTCTCAAAAATTAGTTATGAGAACTCTAAAAAGTTCTTGGAAGAGCTTTCAGGAGTCTTGCGAATGTCTGACGAGACTAAAGTACAAATTCTTAATATCCTACCTAAAAATGCCGATGAGCTTCGAATGATTTTTGCAAGGGAAAAATTTAGTTTAAAAGAGGAAGAGATAAAGAAAATATTGGAGATCATCAAAAAGTATAGGTGATGGTCATGCCCTTTCTAAAAGATGAATATGTAATAGTTCTAGATTTCCTTTCAAGGGGACATGCTACAGGTAGACAGGAACCTATAGCTCAAGTTATAGGAACAAAATATTTTTCTTTGCTAGAAGTTGTTGTTAGAAAGGAAACTAACTTGAAACCGAGTGATAAAATTTATATTGGCGAATCAAGAAGAGAAGAGGTAGAGCGTATAAAAAGAAGAATAACCACTAAAAATCTTACTAGTTTTGCTAGGTCTGAACTTCCCTTTGTTGTTGAAAAATTGGTTAAGGAGAATGAGGAGATGTTTGTGGATTTTTTCAACAACTCAAGACCTTTAACTACAAGGCTGCATCAACTAGAGCTTTTGCCAGGTGTTGGAAAGAAGCATATGTGGGATATAATTGAACAGAGGAAGGTTGAGAAATTCAAGAACTTTGAAGATATTAAGAAGAGGATAAAGTTAATGCCTGATCCTGTTAATGCAATAGTGAAAAGGGTTATGGAAGAGCTTGAGACTGATAATATAAGGTATAGGATATTTGTATCAGGGCCAGTGAAAAGGTTTTGATAAATCTATGGACGAAAAATTGATTAAAAAAATGCAGAAACTCCTTTTGAAAATCCCTGAGGGCAAAGTTACTTCTTATAAAGAAATTGCCAAACAACTTAGAGTCCATCCAAGATTTGCAGGAAGGATAGTTGGAAGCAATCCAGATGGTGATACTTATCCTTGTTACAGGGTAGTTTATTCTAATGGTAGGGTTGGTGGATTTGGAGGAAACGTTCCAGAAAAGATCAGAAGGTTAAAGAAAGATGGTATTGAAATAAAGAATGGAAAGATATCCAAGAAGTTTTTCTTTTATTTCTAAAGCTTTATAAGTTTTACTACTGGACGATAGTTTTAAAAAGGTATGGTTATATAATATTATTACTTATAAGTGATAAGGTGTCATGATGTTTCATTTCCCAAAAGGTGAATTTGTGTTTAAAAAACTAAAACCATTAAGACCAACGGTAATAAGAAAGGGAGAAGTTGTTAAAGTATGCTATTATCATAAGGGTACAAAGAAATGTTTAGGGGCAAGATGCTATTGGGCTAAGGTTGGAAAATGCCCAATTCTCACAAGAATTAGAATTAACGCAAAATAACCCTTAAATCCCTCATTTTAGCGTCTGTTTTTATTGAAACTGGACTAAAATGAGTTCTACTTGCTTTAAAACCTCTATTTTTAAGTTTTTTCATTAAAACCTCTGTTTTAGGTATTTTTTTCTTTAGACGCTTTGCTAAACGATGTATATCATAATAAAAAGGAGGCATGTTAGCTTCCTGCATTATTTGTTCGATAAGCTTCTCTTCTGTTTTGAAATCTCTTTTTTTTAAATCTTTCAAAACTTTTTTACAGAATTTAGCATCGTTTATTTTGCCTAGATATATCAAGCCACAATTTTCAAATTTATGTTTCTTATTCCCAAATTTATGATATTTTTCTATAAACCCAAGAGTTCTTTCCCCGCATTTAGGACAATAATTGAGATATCTGAATTCTTTTATCAATTTTGATATCTTTCCTTGATGTTCTATTTTACCAAAAATCCTGTAATAATGCTTTGAGCAAAGTGATAAAACAGGAACAAAGGCCCTGCCATATCTTGACAAAGATAAGATTATGAAGGATATTAAGATTCTGATTCCTAGTTCATTATAAAATTCTGTTTTTATCGATTTAATTCCATATTTCTTAAGACATTTCAAAGGATAGGTCCCGCACAGGGGTGCTTGATCTGTTGCTGTGATAGCTAGAAAGCCTTTGTGATATATGGATCTAGCTGTTGAGTCAATGAAAATATTAGGTGAGCCAAAGGGATCCAAATCTATAACATTAAAAACCCTTTTTCTTAAAATAATATTGGCATCTTCTTTTTCTACACTACATTTCTTTGAAAGTTTGTTTAGTTTTATGTTCTTTTTTATTAAATTTACAGCTAGCGGATTTTTATCAACTAGAAAAACTTTTTTTACACCAGTTAACTCCTTTGCATATCTTAGACCTGCTATCCCAGTTCCTGCGAGGGCATCACAAATTGTTATCTTTTTCTTGAAATCTTTTTGAAAGTTTTGAATTGATGAAATAGAAATGTTTCTTGTTAAAGTTCCTTCAGGGTTGTAGAAAACTGGAGTTTCATATTTATTTCCTAAAGGTGCGTAGAATTCTACTTTACCTTCTTTTATTTTTTGAGTTTTCATAAGATTAGATTAATTTTAGAAAATAAAAATAGTTATATCATTTTTTTCTGCTAACAATAAACTCTGTTATTTTTTTAATCAAGTCCTTTTTTTCAAAATCAATTTTATCAATAATTTCTAAGGCCTCTTCTGCTAGCTCTTCTGCCTTCTGCTGAGCAAATTCAATAGTTCCATATTTCTTGTAAAGATTAATAACCCATTCTATATCTTCCTTTGTTGTTTCATCTCTAGGTTTTTTCATTATTTTTATAAGTTTTTTCTTTTCTTCTGAATTGGCTTTAGATAAAGCATGAGCAAAAAGAATGCTAGGTTTTCCCTCCTTTATATCACATCCTATTTTTCCACCTCTTCCTTTGCCTTCTGTTAAATCTATTATATCATCTCTTATTTGGAATGAAGTTCCTAAATTACCACCAAGTTTCCATAGCTCTTTTATAACACTCTCAGGGACCCCTGCAACTATTGAACCACCAACAACAGGGCAAATTAAATAATAACCAGTTTTTAGCTCGGCTAACTCTAAATATTTTTCAACTGTAAGGTTTTCATATGCTCTGTAATTAACATCTAGAGCTTGTCCTTCACCAGTTTTTATTAATGTTTCTGTAAAAATCTGTATTAATTTTTTTATTTTTTCTAGAGGTAAATCAGATTTTAATATTGTTTCATAGGCCTTTGCAATCATATAATCCCCAGCATTTATAGCATTCGGAACACCATACTTAACCCAAACAGTTGGAAAGTCTCTTCTTACAGTGTCACCATCCATTACGTCATCATGAAGGAGAAGATAGTTATGCATTATTTCACAAGCTAAAGCAAAATTCAGAGCCTTTTCTACATCACCACCCAAAAGTTCGCACGATAGAAGACAGAGGGCAGGTCTTAATCTTTTTCCACCTGTTCCCATATGATACCATATAGGTTCATTAAGCCACTTTGAGAAATCACTTTTAACTTCCTTTTCTATTATCTTTTCCAATTCTTTGTCTACCCTATATCCATAAGATTTTATTAATTCTTCGATTTCTTCTTGCTTCATAATAACACTCTAACTTATTTACCTATAAATACCTTATTTAAATTTTAATTAAACTTCACTTTTTGACGTGATATAAATAAAAACTTAAATATTCTCTTTTCTTATAAAAGATATAATTTATTTATTTTTTCAACTTTTAATCTTAAATAAAGGAGGAGAAATATGTCTGAAATATTAGAACCGGGCGTTATTAAAGGGCCACGATGTGAAGGTGGTATCAAAATTCCAGAAAATTCTGTATTAATATATGGTCCAAGTACAGATGGAAATATAATTGTACCCTTTGAAGAATATAAGGAACTTGGTCGTGAAGGCGTAGTGAAGAAATATTCACCATAGTTGGTAAAAATTATGAATATTGTAGTTGCAATAACTGGAGCTTCTGGAGTTTTTGTAGGTTTAAAATTGATCGATGAATTGAAAAAAAGAGATATGAATGTTTCTACCATTGTTTCTAAAGCTGGAAAAAAAGTATTGAAAGAAGAAGCTAAAATAGAATTAGAAGGAGATTATGAAGAAGATGATATTGCTGCTTCGATAGCAAGTAGCTCAAATAAAGTTGATGTGGTAGTAATATGTCCATGCTCTATGAAAACTTTGAGCGCTGTTGCTAACGGATATTCCAATAATCTAATTTCTCGTTTAGCTGATGTACAACTAAAAATGAGAAGAAAATTAATACTTTGTATTAGAGAAACCCCTTACAATTTAATTCATATTGAAAACATGAGAAAGGTAACTTTAGTAGGTGGAATAATAATGCCGTTAAACATTGCTTATTATTTTGAACCAAAAACATTAGGCGATATTAATAATTTTTTTGTGGGTAAAATATTAGATATCTTAGGCATTGAAAATAAGCTTTACAAAAGGTGGAAAAAATGAGTTTTAGAGATTTTGTTAACAAACTAGAAAAGGAAAACAAATTGATTAAGATTGAGAAAGAAATCTCAACAGAATTTGAAATTGCTAACATCTTAGCTTCTTTAGATGGTAAAGTTGTATTCTTTAAAAATGTAAAGAATTACGATTTTCCTGTTGTTGGTAATGTGGTTTCAACAAGAGATTTGATGGCATCAGCATTGAGAATCAAGAAAGAACAACTATTGAGAAAACTCTCTTGGTCTATTAATAATCTCAAAGAACCTGAAATAGTTGGCAAGGCACTTTGTCAAGAAGTGGATATGGGTGTGAATTTAAATTATTTACCAATTTTAAGACATATGCCAAAGGATGGAGGAAAATATATTGGTTCAGCAGTCTGTATAATAAAAGACCCTGAAACAGGAATAAGAAACACTTGTTTTCATAGGCTGATGCTTTTAGATAAAAATCATTTTGTTGCAAGAATTGTTGAGAATAGGGGAACTGACACAGCATTAAAAAAAACTGAAGAATTAGAAATTGCAATATGTATAGGAAATTCTGTACCAGTTTTGATTGCAGCAGCAACATCATTACCACATGGAACTGATGAATTGGCAATGGCAAATGCTTTAGAGGAGACAAAACTTGTTAAATGCAAGACAATTGATATAGAAGTTCCGGTTGATTCTGAATTTGTTCTTGAGGGAATAATAACAAAAGAAAGAGTACCAGAAGGTCCCTTCCTTGACTTAACAGAAACTTATGATAGAATTCGAGAACAACCTGTCATTGAAATTAAAAAAATAATGCATAGAAGAAATCCTATTTTTTATGCTCTACTTCCTGGTAAAGGTGAACATAAAAATCTGATGGGTTTGCCAAGGGAACCAACCATATTTAATGAGGTAAATAAAGTCTGTAAATGTAAAAATGTTTTAATAACACCTGGCGGAACATCTTGGTTGCATGCGGTTGTTCAAATAGAAAAACAAAATGAAGATGATGGGAAAAAGGCTATAGAAGCAGCTTTCAAAGGACACTCTTCTTTGAAACATTGTGTGGTTGTCGATGATGATATTGACATTTACGATCCACATGATGTTGAATGGGCAGTTGCTACAAGAGTCCAAGCAGATAACGATATTTTGGTTTTCACAGATCAGAAAGGTTCATCTCTAGATCCTTCTGCTATACATCCTCCTGGTAAAAAAGCCATAACAACAAAAGCTGGTATTGATGCTACTATACCTTTTGGAAAGACTGATAAAAGTTTCAAGAAAGAGAGATATGGAGACATTGACATAGAAAAATACTTGTGATTTTATGTTTCTTACGAGAGAAGAAGAAAAAATGCTTGATGGAGAAAGTGGAGAAGGAGTACAGAGAGCAATGGAGATAGTTGTTGCTCTTGGAAAGATTTACAATGCAGAAAATCTTGTTGAAATAAATAGTGTTCAAGTTGCTGGAGTAAGTTATAAAAATTTAGGAGACGCTGGAATACAATTTCTAGAAGAGTGGGCCGACAAAGGCGGAAGAGTTTCTGTTAAAACAACCTTGAATCCGGCTGGAATGGACCTTGAGAATTGGAAGAGACTTGGTTTTAAAGAGGAGTTCGCCAAGAAACAGTTAAAAGTAATTGAAGCATTCAAGAAAATGGGCATATCACCTGTTTGCACATGCACCCCTTATCTTATAGGAAATTTACCGAAATTTGGAGAACATATTGCATGGAGTGAGTCGTCTGCCGTATCCTTTGCAAACTCTGTTATAGGTGCTAGAACTAATAGAGAAGGTGGGCCATCAGCTTTGGCAGCTGCAATATCAGGAAGAACAGCTAATTACGGCTTTCATTTGAATGAAAAACGCATGGCAGAATTAGTCTTTAATGTTAATGCTAAAGTTAATGACTTTTCAGATTTCGGAGCACTGGGAAACATTATTGGAAGAATAGCAAAAAACAAGGTTCCCTACATAACAGGAATTAAAGATTCTAATCAGGATAATTTAAAGGTTCTAGGGGCATCGATGGCTGCAAGCGGGGCAGTTGCTTTGTATCATATAGATAAGGTTACACCTGAAGCTAAGAATAATAACATGATCAAAGATTCTGCAGAGAGAATAGTGATAGAGAGTTTGGAGGAAGGATACAATAATTTGAATTCAGATGTTAATGAGATTGATTTTGTGAGTATTGGATGTCCTCATGCTTCGGTCGAAGAATTGAAAAAAATTGCAGAGCATGTTAAAGGTAAAAAGCTTAAGGCAGAATTATGGATAACAACTTCAAAATATGTGCATGAGAAAGCAAAGGAATATGTTAAGATAATAGAAGAGAGCGAAGGAAAGGTTTTAAACGATACGTGTCTGGTTGTTGCTCCTGTTGAGGATTTTGGTTTTAAGAACCTTGCAACAAACTCTGGCAAAGCTGCTTTTTACGCTCCTTCACACTCTAAACTAAACGTTAGGTTTGGAACATTGGAGAAGTGTATAAATGCTGCTTTAACGGGTAGGTGGTAATGATAATAAAAGGAAGAATAATAAAAGAAGGAAAAGTAGAAGGAGAAGCTATTGTTTCTTCCGAGCCTATAGGATTTTTCGGAGGTATAGAACCTGATACAGGAGTTGTCATAGAGAAAGGTCATACGTTAGAAGGAAAAAGCATTAGAGGAAAAATTCTAGTCTTTCCAACTGGTAAGGGTTCAACTGTAGGCTCTTATATTTTGTATAGATTGAAGAAAAACAATGTCGCACCAATTGGAATTATAAATGAAGAATGCGAACCTATAGTTGCTGTGGGTGCAATAATATCTGATATACCCTGTGTTGATAAAATTAAAATTAATAAGATAAAGACTGGTGATAAAATTAAAATAGAAGGAGAAAATGTTATAATAGAGTGATATGATGAAAGACTTGATAATTTTAAAAATTGGGGGTTCTGTAATAACTGATAAGTTTAGTAAAGAACCGAAAATTGATGAAAAGAATCTTGAAAGAATTTCAAAGGAAATCGCTTCTGTTTACGATAAAAAGAAAATGTCTTTAATATTGGTTCATGGTGCGGGTTCTTATGGACATGTCATAGTTAAGGAAACAGGTATTGACAAAGGAATAGTAAGAGAAGAACAGTTAAAGGCATTTGCAGAAACTCAAAGACTTCAAAATGAATTGAATGTTCTTGTTACAAAACAATTGATTAAAGATGGAATACCTGCTTTTCCTTGTCAGGCCTCATCCTTTGCTGTGATGGATTCCAAGAGACTTGTTAGAATGGATACTTCTGCCATTAAAGGTTTATTGGATATAGGTATGGTTCCTGTTCTTTATGGTGTTCCTGCCTATGATAAAGAGCAAAAATCTTCCATACTTTCTGGGGATCAGATTGCTCCCTACCTTGGAGTTGAGTTCAATGCAAAAAAAATAATTCATGGAACTAATGTTGATGGTATTTTTACTTCAGATCCAAATAAAGATCCTAATGCTGAATTGATTCCAGAAATAAGTTCTGAAAATATAGATAAAGTCAAAGAATGGTTAGCAGGCTCTACTGCTACTGATGTTACAGGAGGAATGTTTGGAAAGATTATGGAAATACTTAATAGCGGAGTTGAGGCTCAAGTGGTTAATGCACTTGTTCCTGGTAATATTGTGAAAGCAATAAGAGGGGAGAAAATAGGAACAATAATTAGGTTTTAAGATGACAACAGAACAAAGAAAAAAAGACCATTTAAAAACTTGTCTTGAGGAAAATGTTGAAACTCCAACTAACGGTTTTGAAGATGTGATTTTAATTAACAAGTCTTTACCAGAAATTGATTTTGATGAAATAGACACTTCTACAGAATTCTTTGGAAAAAAACTCAACATGCCTCTAATGATAGATGCTATAACAGGAGGAACAGAAGAAGCAAGAAGCATAAATAGAGATTTGGCATCTATTGCTGAAAAGAAAAAAATAATATTTGAGTTAGGATCTCAAAGGGCGATGATAGAAAACCCACAATTAAAAAATACTTATTATGTTAGAGATGTTGCTCCCAAAACTTTGATATTTGGTAACCTTGGTATCTTTCAATTGAAAAAATTTAGTCTAGATCAAATAAAATCAACCTTAAGAGAAATTGGTGTTGATGCTCTTGCTGTTCATATAAATCCTGCACAAGAAGTTTTTCAAAAAGAGGGTGATACAGACTTCTCAGATTTATTTTTACAATTATCTAATCTGTGTGAAAATTTAGGATATGCAGTTATTGGGAAAGAAGTTGGGGCAGGTATTAGTTTAGAGGTTGCACAAAAATTAAAAGAAGCTGGTGTTAAGGCAATTGATGTGGGAGGTTTTGGAGGGACTAATTGGATTGTTGTCGATGCCTTAAGGTCTGGTAAAGATTTTAATGCATTTGTTGGATGGGGAATTCCTACATCTGTATCAATTCTTGAATCTAAAGTTGGTTTGCCAATAATAGCAACTGGTGGAATAAGAGATGGAGTTGAGGTTGCTAAAGCAATTGCTCTGGGTGCTGATGTTTGTGGTATGGCTTTGCCATTTTTGAGGATATTGAAAAAGGAAGGTAAGATAGGAATTGAAAAGTTTATTGATAAAATTCAGAAAGAATTGAAGACAGCAATGTTCTTGACTGGTTCTAAGAACATTAAGGAATTGAAAAGAGCAAAATATGTTTTAACTGGAAAGGTTAGAGATTGGACTGAACAGAGAAATTTAAGATAAACATTCTATTAAATTTGTCTAGGCCAATTTTTTAATACTTCTAACCCTTTATTCTTTTGTGAATTCCATCAGCAGTTATAACGAGGGTAGCAATTGCTCCTCCGTATGCTAATGTTGTAAGAACATTATCTGGGTTTACATTTTGTAGAAGATTTTGAGTTGCATTTGGGACCTTTTTCATGATAGCTGGAAACCATGAACTTAAAGTTTGATGTGCACTTTTTAAAGTGTATGCAAATTTGTCGTAAACGCTAGCTTCCTTTAACATGCCATCAACATAAACACTAGATCTATCTCCAATTTCCCTAACATATTGACCTATAATACCACTACGTAATGTATAGTCGGTAAAATCTACTAACTTTGGTACGACCTTAAATAAAAGATCGTTTTTAATAGTTTGCAATGCCATATCTCATAATAAAAACCCAACATTTAAATACTTATCGGTAGTAAAAACTTATTCAATTTTTAACTAAAATTTCTGATAAAATAGTATATTTAAAAAGAAAACTTTTTTGTTTTTAATTAACTATTTAAAACTTTTTTAATTATTCGCTATTTGTCTTCAATTCACTAATTGTCGAGGTTAAGTTTATATTTTGACTTATCAATAAATTGATTTGTCTTTTAATAGTGATATTATGAGTATATCTGCCGGTGTCAGTGATATAGTTTTTTCAGTATCAAGATTATATCTTCCTCTTGCGAATAGAGATAATCCTGATGAACCAACTGAATTTTCTTTAGATAGAAAAGATGAAGAGGGTAATGCGACCGATCCTAAAAAATATTTATATGGGCTTGGTGTTGCTAAGATGTCAATTCCTGATACTTATCAGGATCCTGTGTCTTTAGCTGCTAACGCAATATACGAACTAATAGAAAGAAATGACATTAAACCCCAAGATATTAACAGAATTGAAATAGGTACTGAAACAAGTCCAGATAAAGCTAAATCTATTACTACATATGTTATTGGAGCTCTTGAAAAGAAGTTAGGTGAAAGATCATTAAAACGTTGTGCTGCTCCAGAAGGTAAGGCTGCATGTGCTCCTACAGCATTTGCATTAGAAAATGCTTTAGATTGGGTTTGGGCAGGAAGAAGTAATGGTAAATATAGAATTGTTGGGGCAACAGATATTGCCAGATATGGATTAGGAACAGGCGCTGAATATACGCAGGGAGCTGCTGCTGTAGCAGTCTTAGTTGAGAAAGATCCCCAGTTATTAGAATCTGATAAAATTATTGGGCAATACACTGAAGATGAGGGTAGTTTCTGGAGACCGAACGATTCTCGTGTAGCATTTGTTAAAGGAAAGGATTCCGAAGCAAAATATCTTAATGCAATGAGAGAAGCTTTTGATCACTATAAAGAACAAGTAATAGAAACTGGTTTTATTGATTTAAAATTACAAGATGCATTAACAGATTATTTTGATTTAATATCTTTTCATCAACCATTTCCTAAAATGGTACAAAGAGGATTCTCTTCTTTACTAATACATGAATATAGAAATCTTCCTAGATGGAAATCAATCATTGAAGAGATAGGTGAAGAACCTAAAATAGAAGATTTTGATAGCGATGAGAAATATGAAGCAGAAGATAAAAATTTTAGAAAAAGATTCGAAAGAACTGAAACATTTAAAAAACCTTTTAAAGAAAAAGTAGCAGATGGTCAAGAATTTGGAATAGAAAGCGGTAATAGTTATAGTGTTTCAGTATGGGGGCACTTAGCTAGTCTGTTTGTATTAAAGGATAGAAAAGGTGAAGACTTAACTGGTAAAAAAGGCGCTATTGGGTTTTTTGGAAGTGGTTGTAATGCTTCTGGGCAAAGTTATACAGTTTTAGATGGGTATAAAGATGTAGTAAGAAGTTTTAATTTAATACAAAAACTTGAAGATAGAATTCCTCTTTCTCTTAAAGATTATGAAGCTTTACATGAAGAAAAGCCATTATCTGAAGATAGGGAATATATATTAAGTCCTGAGAATGAATTTGTCTTGACTGAAGTTAAAAACGGTTACAGATATTATGATTTTGTTGAATAATTATATTTTTTTTAAATACTTTTGAATTCAACTATTTTCTGATTGCTATGATAAGACAACCTATAGTTGTAACAATAGGTCATATAGACCATGGAAAAACGACTTTGCTAGACAAAGTTAGAAAAACTGCTGTCCAGTCAAAGGAAGCAGGTGGAATTACACAGGCTATAGGCGCTACAGAGATACCAACAGACATAGTAAATAGAATCTGTGGAGAATTGTTGAAAAAATTAAACATAAAAATAGATGTCCCAGGTTTACTTTTTATAGACACGCCAGGTCATGAAGCATTCACAGCAATAAGAAAAAGAGGTTCTTCTATAGCTGATTTGGCAATTCTTGTTATTGATATTAACGAAGGATTCCAAGCCCAAACAGACGAGTCAGTGAGAATTCTAAAAGAATTTAAAACACCATTTTTAGTTGCAGCAACAAAGATAGATAAGATAGATGGTTGGATTCCCGATGAAAACGCTTGTTTTATTGACAGTATAACAAAACAACCTGAATGGGTTACTAAAAAATTTGACGAACTTTTTTACAAATTGGTCGGCCAACTATCTGAAAGAGGGTTTGATTCAGAAAGATTTGACAGGGTATCTGATTTTTCCAAAACAATTGTAATCGTTCCTTGCTCAGGAATAACAGGAGAGGGTGTGCCAGAACTTTTAATGGCTTTGGTGGGCCTGTCTCAAACATTTCTTAAGAAAGAATTAGAAACAACAAAGGGAATAGGAAAGGGCTCTATATTAGAGGTAAAGGAAGTAAAGGGTTTGGGAAAAACAATAGATGTTATACTCTATGATGGAGAAACAAGAAAAGGAGACTGGCTGATTGTGGGCGGAAAGGAACCTGTTGTTACAAAAATAAAGGCTTTGTTGAAACCACATCCGCTTAGAGAGATAAGGGTTGAAAAGAAATTCGAACATGTTGATTACGTTTCTGCTGCTTCTGGAGTCAAAATTGCCGCACTTAATTTAGATGATGTCATAGCTGGAAGCCCTGTAGCAACTGTTCATGATGAGAATGATATAGAAAAAGTAAAAGATGAACTTCAAACCGGAATCGAAGAAATAGAGTTTGAAAAGGTAGGCGAAGGCATAATCTTGAAAGCAGATAATCTGGGAAGTCTTGAGGCCTTGATAGGAGTTTTCAAAGATAAAGTTCCTATAAAAAAGGCTGAGATAGGAAAGGTTTTGAGAAAGGATGTTATTGAGATAGAAGCTGTTAAAGACCCTTTAAAAAAAGTTATAATTGCTTTTAATGTTGATGTTGATGACCTAGCTGCTAAAGAAGCTAAAGATAGATTATTGACCATTATCCATAATAACATAATCTACAAGCTGACTGAAGGTTTTGAAGAATTCATCAAACAACAGGAAGAGAGAATAAAACAAGAAAAATTAGATGCTATAGTGCTTCCTGCAAAAATAAAGATTCTTCCTGGACATACATTTAGAGTTTCAGATCCAGCAATTGTGGGAATAGAGGTTTTGGCTGGAACAATAAAAACAGGATTTAAATTACAAAAAGATGGAAAGGAGATAGGGACAATAAGAGCTATAGAATCTGAGAATAAGGCATTAGAAAGAGCCGAGAGAGGAGATAAAGTTGCTATTTCTATTAAAGGACCTATTGTTGGAAGACATATAAGAGAGGGTGATGAATTAGCAACAATAATAAGTGAAAATGATTTGAAAGTTTTAAAAGAGCTGGATATGAGAGAGGAAATAGAACTGGCTAAGGAGATTCTAGAGATTGAATAGTTATTCCATTTTGAAAAAATCGTTTAAGGCCCTTCTCCATTCACCTGCATCATAATAGGTAGGAAGTGTTCGACCACCCTCATGTTCAAAAAATGTTATTATTTCTGGTCTTCTATCCAAACTATATGGATTATCTTTATCAGGAAAAGCAAGACCTATAAAACAACCTACAGGATCCTTTTCTCTAATCCCTTCTTTCTTAAGTTTTTCATTAACTCTGAACGAATAACAGCCTGGTGTCTTTGGATTAAATTTAAGATAAGCATCATAATCTCCTACAATTTCTGTAATTTCCCCCTCATCTTCTCTAATGAAACCTACCACAGCCTTTAATCTTTGTAAAGCAGGATATAGATAATTTTGTTTAGGATGTGGATCTAAAGCTTTTCTCAATGTTGGTAGTCTTCCAAGCTCCTTATCTAAACGTGCTTCCAACTCTTCGTAGCTACCTTTCTCTATTAATTGTGTATGGCTAATTTGACTCATAATAATACAAAATACATCAAACAATTTAAAACTACTGTTTTTTAGAAAATATTGAAACCTAAAAACAATAACATTATAATCAAAAGTGGTTGATGAAGTAAATAGATGAACAAAGAGTTTCTTCCTAGAAATGTTAAAAGTCTTATCAAGGTATTATTTGAAAGATCTTTAATTTTAAAACTTCTTTTTCCACCTTCGTACAAAAAGTTCCCAAAATAAATCCCTAATAAGGTAATCCCAAACCAAGGTAATAGTGGAAAATAATCAAACGTATAGAAGTTTAATGGAGTTAAACCTAACCAGAGAAGCCAAGGAAAATCGAATGTAAAATTCTGTAAATATAAACCTAAAATAATGATTGATAATCCTAAGAAAAGATTCAGTTTTTTAAGTTTGAGAAAAAACTGACCAATAATTATAGAAATTCCAATGAAATGAAGAATTCCAAAGATTATGAAAGTTTTTGGAAATGTTAGAAAAGTAATAATAGTTATTATAATACCATAGCCGAATATCTTTAAACCCCTTGAAAAATATTTTTTGTAAATTTGTTTTGGTTTCCAATTCTTAACTCTACTATAGCTTATTGTTAATGATAAACCAGCTAGAAAAATAAAAACTGCTGCAGCAAAGCCAGGTAATATTAATCCTTGTGTGAATGTATATACTCCAAGATATGCTAGTGCAAAGGACCAATTAAAAATTACCATCTTGATTATTGCAAGTCCTCTCAATAGATCTATCTCCCAAAACCTCTCTTTTTTCATAATAAAGATTTAAATACTTCATTTATAATTATTAAACAACCCGGAGATGTGCGTGATAAGCAAAAACTGGGGGTGAAAAATATGGCATTTAAGATTGTTGTAAGCGAACCAAAAAGTAAAAAGGCCTGGCAGGTAGAAAAGGAAGTACCGGGTTTAATGGGAAAGAAAATCGGAGATAAAATTTCTGGTTCTTTGATAGGACTGAATAATTTTACTCTAGAGATAACTGGTGGAAGTGACAAAGACGGATTTCCAATGAGACCAGATTTGCCTGGAAGCACAAGAAAAAAAGTTCTTCTTTCAGGTGGTCCAGGTTTTAATTCAACTAGAAAGGGAATGAGAAAAAGAAAATATGTTAGAGGCAATATTATATCTGAGGAAATTGTTCAGGTTAATTTAAAGGTCGTGGAAGGAGAAGGAGACATTCCAAATATCTTGGGTGTAAAACCTAAAGAAAAAGAGGGTGAAATGAAGGAAGAAGAAAAACCTGAAGAAATTAAAGAGGAGAAAAAAGAAGAGCCTAAACCCGAAGAAAAAAAGGAAGAACAACCACAAGAAACACAACCAGAACAAAAAGAAGAAGTAAAACCAGAGGAACAAAGTGAACAAAAAGAAGCTCAGCCTGAACAACAAGAAGAAAAGAAAGAGGGGCAATAAAATGGCTGTTCATATAACATATTTTGTGCATGGTACAACAACTGATAATGAACAAAATATTGCTACTGGTTGGTCTCCAGGAAAATTATCAGAACTTGGAAAACAACAATCAATTGAATTAAAAGAGCTAATAAAAGGTAAGAAATTTGATGTTGTTTTTTGCTCAGATTTAAAAAGAGCAGTAGATTCTGCCAAGCTAACATTTGGAGATTCTGTTAAAATAGTCCAAAATAAGAGACTAAGAGAAGTTAATTATGGAGATTTAACAAGAGCAAATTCAAAGTTAGTTGAATCATTGACTTTAGAACATCTAAATAAACCATTTTCAAATGGTGAAAGCTATAAGGATGTGGAAAAAAGAATTAAAAGTTTTCTTAACGATTTACTAAAAAAATACTCCGGAAAAAATATTGCTATTGTAGCTCATAGAGCTCCACAATTAGCATTAGATGTTTTACTAAAAGGAAAAACATGGGAAAAGGCTATAAAAGAAGATTGGCGATTAAAGCAACCTAAAGAATGGAAACCTGGCTGGAAATATATATTAGAGGGGTGATCAAGTTCGAAAAAATTGATGAAAGATTAATACCTGAAATTAACATTGGAACACTAGGTCATGTTGATCATGGGAAATCTAGTATTGTTGAGGCCTTAACAGGTAAATGGCCTGCAATTCATTCTGAAGAACTGAAAAGAGGAATTACAATAAAACTTGGTTATGCTGATGCCGCCATATACAAATGTGAAAAATGTGATTGTTATTGGATGAATGAAACCTGCCCAAAATGTTCTGGAAAATGTGAACCCGTAAGAACTGTTTCTTTTGTTGATGCACCTGGCCATGAAACTTTAATGGCAACTGTTTTAACAGGGGCCAACTTAATGGATGGCATATTGTTTGTAATAGCTGCAAATGAAAAGTGTCCTCAAGCTCAAACTAAAGAGCACTTGATGGTTTTGGAAATAGTTGGCATAAAGAATATTGTAATTGTTCAAAGCAAGATTGATATTGTTACCAAGGAAAGGGCCCTTGAACATTTTAATGAAATAAAAGAATTTGTTAAAGGGACAATTGCTGAAAATGCTCCTATAATACCTGTTTCTGCAAGACAAGAAGTAAACCTAGATTTCTTGTTAAAAGCTTTAGAAGAAAATATTCAAACACCTGAGAGAAATCTTGATAAACCTCCTAAAATGTTGGTTGTTAGATCCTTTGATGTTAACAAACCAGGAACAGATATAGAAAAATTAAGAGGAGGTGTTCTTGGAGGAGGCCTGGTTCAAGGAAAATTAAAATTGGATGATGAAATTGAAATAAGGCCAGGCATATTTTTAAACAACAAATGGCTTGCTTTGAAAACCAAGGTTGTTGGATTACAGAAAGCTGGAAAAAACTTGGAAGAGGCAGGAACAGGAGGGCTTTTGGGTGTCATGACAGAGCTTGACAACTCTTTAACTAAATCAGATTCTCTTTCAGGATCTGTTGCAGGAAGAGAACTTCCTTCTGTTTTGAATAAATTATCAGTAAAGGTTAATCTTTTTGAAAAGGTTATTGAAGAGAAGATTGAACCTATAAGGATGGGAGAGCAATTATTAATGAATGCTGGCGTTACAAGGACTATAGGAACAGTTAAAAAAATGAAAAATCAGGTTTATGACTTTGATCTGAGGCTTCCTGTTTGTGCTGATAAAGGAGATAGAGTAGTTTTATCAAGAAGAATTGAAGAAAGATGGAGACTGATAGGTTGGGGTTTTGTAGAATAAAATATTTAAGCTTGAAATCACAAAGATTTCATATGAAAAAGTTAGTTTTGGCATTTCTATTGTTGTCTCTCTTCCTTGTTCAAGGTGTTCTAGCTGAAGACTTTTCAATTACCCTTAGTCCAAAACTAGAATATTATGCGAGTATGGAAGATTATCTGATAGTTAACATATATAATCCAATGTTCGAGGACTGGTTCTCTACCTCTATTTTTGGTGTTCCTCGAGAATGGGTCTTGGTTGAGGAATCATTACTAAGAGTTCCAACACTAGGATATGGAAATGTGAGAATAAAAATCTCTCCTTCAAAGGATGCCCTGCCTGGTGTTTATCAATATTTCCTTAAGGTGACCAGAGTTTCAACAGAGTCTGTTATAGAAAAACCCGTTCTTTTAAGAGTCAAGCAAATTACATCTGCCATTGTTAAAGATGTTTCTTTGAGTTGTGCTAGTTGTTTAGACAAGATTGATATTAGTGGAACAGTTTATAATGTAGGCTCTCAAAGAGTTGATGTTGTTTTAGTTATTAAAATTGCCAATGTTCAAAAAACCATTGATATAGGTAAAATTGCAATAACTGATAAAAGAGATTTTGAAACCAGCTTTTCTTTAGAGGACTTTTACCCAGGAGACTATAAAGTGGAGTTGGAGTTGATTGATGCTTCTGGCAAGAGTTTATACAAGGAAGCCTATCCTTTTAAAATTCCTTCTATTGAGGAGGTTTATTATGCTCAAGATGTTTCATCAACACCTTTTGGAAGCATAATAACCCTAAGTGCTGAGAACAGGGGAAACACAATTGCTGATGTTCAATTGTCTTCAATAAACCCTGAGGATTGGTATTATTTCATATCAGGACCAACACCATCAGGAATGTTCTTAGAGAATTATGTTTGGGGTGCAAGCCTGGAACCAGGAGAGACTTATAAGATAACTTACTCTGAAATTTATTGGCCAGTTTATATTTTAATTGTGGGAGTTGTTTTAGCTGCTTCATTTTTGTATTGGCAGACTTCAGATATTGACTTTTCAAAGAATGTTATTGCTTTAAAGAGGTTTAGACCAGGAAAGGAATTTTCAGTTTCTGTCCATGTTAAGAGCAAGAAACAGGAATTGAAAAGAGTTACGATAAGAGATCTGGTTCCTTCTGGTTTTGAAGTTATAAATAAATTTGAGGCAGCAAAGCCCTTGATAAAGAAAGTTGGTAGAGGAATAGAGTTGTTTTGGGATGTGGGAAGAATTGATCCTCATGAAGAAAGATTCTTCCACTACACGATAAAACCCCACCATGATACTATTAGAAAAACTACTTTACCATCAGCATTATTAAAAGCTATGAGAGGAAGGAATTTTTTCTCTAAGAAAAGTAACATGATTTCACTTGTTCCTGAAGAAATAGAGACTAAGGTTGTTACAGTCAGGGTTGCTGAATAATTTTAATAAACTATTTCTTTAATCTTCCAGATACCAAAAAGAATTAATATAGAAATAACAATCCAGTGAATAATTTCTAAATTGTTTGTTCTTGTGCAAAGCCATTTAGTGTTGTTCAAACATTCTTCTCTTCTACACCATTGATAAGAATTCCATTCTGAGAGGAGAAGACCTAGTAATATACCTATTATGATTAAAAGAAGCATGAAGGATTCTGTTTTCATAATAAGAATATATTTTAATGAATTTAAAATAAGTTTAGATAAGCATTTAAATAACTCAAAATAATTATTTTAACAACCCCAGGTAGCTCAACAGCAGAGCGATCGGCTGTAGTTTTTTGCTTTTTGCATTAAACAATTAGCAATCGTTCAAAAATAGAAACCGATAGGTTGGGGGTGCGAATCCCTCCCTGGGGACTTTACGAAGACACTACAAAACGAATTTTAAATGTTTTTTCGTTCTACTATTATTAGGTTTTAAATATGTTGACTTTAGAACAAAGAAAAGACATATTCTGGGATGAACGTGCACCTATATCTCGATACACTTTTCCAGTTAGTCACTTTTATACAGTTTCTTATCGTGACCTTTTAGAAGAAAAAGACGTTAAACTTTTACCACACTCATCAGTTTCTTTCAGCAAAGAAACTATGAAAAATAATATTGATGTTTCTAAATCAAGTGGAATGCATGTGGGTATTTCATTTAACGAATCTCCATACCCTTACTATGAACTTTTATATCTTATAGATGATGGAAAACCACAAGCTATGTTAACTAACGATTTTACAACATTTAGAAACCATCCCAGCTATAAATTAGAACATGCTGTTTTAGAATTTAGACAAGCATATCCTCTTGCTAAGGAATTGTTAGAAATTACCAAAAAAAGTGAAGAAAAACTTTCACCGTTTGTAAAACCACGACCTTTAGTATGAATATGTCAGAATCCCTCCCTGGGGACCTAACTATTTAAACTAAAATTGCGATTATTAGTTCTATGAAAAAACAAAATAAGAGGTATCCAAAAGGATATTTCGTATCATTGGGGATTGCTTTGGGTTTACCTTTGGGGATTCCATTATGGCTTACATTAAAAAATCCTGGTATGATGGGAGCTGGAATAGCTATAGGAGTTGCTATAGGAACTGCAATGGAAAGTCAATATAATAAAAATCCACGCTCCTTGACTGTTCAAGAAAAAAGAAACAGAAAGATAGCAACTTTTGGTGGTTTAATAATTTTGTTATTGGGTTTAGTTGGATTTTTGTCAATATTTTTTGGTATCATTTAAAATAAATAGGAGATTGAAAAAATGAAATGTTCAATTTGTGGTAAAGAGGCAAGCTATATGGTTGCTGTTGATAGCACTCTCAGTGGTGTGGCAAAACAACATGTAAGAAAGTATGCTGGCAGATGCAAGAACTGTGTTGATAAAAAATAAGGGGAGTGAAGAATCCCTCCCTGGGGACTATTAGTTAAGTATCCATATATAGAAATTTAATATTGTTGCTAACGAAACCCATAGAATATAAGGCAACAACAAATAAGCTGCTTTCTTAGATAATTTATAAAATTTTAATATTGTTAGTAGAATCAAAAACCAAAGAAAAATTATCAACAATAAAGCATAGAAAGGAGATTGTAAACCAAAGAAAATTATAGACCAAATAGAATTAAGGATAAGTTGTCCTGAAAAAGCTAATAAGGCACTTCTAACGTCTTCTTTACTTGGACCTCTTTCCCAAATTAAATAAAGAGATATTCCCATCAAAGTATAAAGTGTAATCCACACAGGAGCGAAAATCCAGTTGGGTGGACTAAAGAAAGGCTTTTCTAATTCAGCATACCATGTTGGGATTGATGGTGTAGTGAATATAGAACCTATTAAACCAGCCATTTGACATATCAAAATTGCAATTATTATTTTCAACCACTTGTTCATAGCAGAAATATATTATTCAGACTTAATATTTATTATGTCAGAATCCCTCCCTGGGGACCTAACGATTTAAATTGTTTTTTTAACGTATAATTAACATGGTAACTATAAACGAAATATACGAAATTCTTGGTGCCCCTCCCAACAAACCCTTTTTATCCACAGAAAGACCTACTATTCTCTCAGAAAGTTCTTTACCGAGACATAAAAAATTTTACTACGCAGCACAACTTGGTTTTGTTAGAATTCCTTTATTTGTTATAAAAGGAAGTATATTATATTTGCGTGAAAAGATGGGATATCCACACTCATACTTTGATTCGGATTCAACGGTTGGTGCGATTGACGAAACACCTTTGTTAGGTATACTTTTTAATAGAGAATAATATTATGATAGAATCCCTCCCTGGGACCTAGACCATCTTCAATTTTCTTTTGATTATATTTTCTAATTTGTGTTCTTCTTTTTCTAATATTTTTTCTGTTACCTCTGAAATAACTGTAAATATTGCTGCAACTATTGCGAAAAATAAAAAGTGCAACAAATCTATATTAAAAACAATATCATAAAAACTGAATAAAAGATAATTTTCAAATAATCTAAATACATAGATCACAAAAAAGAAAGTGAAAAATCTTATATATTTTCTTTTATGCTTTTTTATATGCGGTTCATTTTTTGGCATAAAATCAAAAAATTAATTTATATTTGTTTGCTGTTCCTCTAACAAATTTTTAATTATAATCATTTCTAAAAAACCAAAATCATCTTCTTCGACGTCATTAATTTTTTTAGAAATAATATGTTTCATAATAAAACAATAAAAATAAGACTATTTAAAACTTTTAATGTGGAGAGATTATTAGAATTCTTTCGTGGGGACTCACCCTTTATTTACTGCGTATATCTCACCATAATACTTTTTATCATCAACTAAGAGTATTTTGAAATTGTTTTTAGAAAGTATATTTAATGTCTTATTTTTTGTTTTTTGAGCTTTATGATATTCTACAACAATTTTGTCTATTTTATCTAAAACTTTTACACTATTTTTTAGTATATCAAATTCTGAACCTTCTACATCAATTTTTAAAAGATTTACCCTTTCTACTCTGTTTTTTTTCATGGCTTTTTTTAGGGTTATTGATTTAACCTTTATTTTTTTCAAATTTTCTTTGTTTCTATACTTCTTATATATTTTTGTTCCTCCTATTGTAGTCCTACCTAAAACAACTTCGAAATTGATAAATCCGTTTCTTGAGGTTACAGCTTTGTTGATGAGTTTAACACTCTTCAATTTATTTTCCTTTAAGTTTCTTTTCATTAACTTGAATGCATATAGATTTGGTTCAAAACAAAATATTTTAGATTCTGGTGATTTCATTTTTGCAATTAATGTATAAAAACCTTCGTTTGCTCCTAAGTCAAAAATTATTTTATCTTTTTTCGAAAGAAAACCTTTAATTAACGTATGGTCCTTTTCTTTGAATATTTCTGAAAATGTTTTCAAAGACCTTAGCTGATTTCGTGGGTTAAGCCAGATTTTATTTTTTCTTATGACTAAAGGAAATTTTTGAACTACATAATCTTTTCTTATTTTGTTTATAAAATCTTTAGTTCTCTTATTACCAGAATTTCTGTAGAGCCAAGAAAAAGGCAAGTTTTCAATATATTCTCTTTGCATGATAAAAGTATGGAAACCGTAATATTTAATATGTTAAGAGAATTCCTCTCTGATAACCTAGATTATTTCTATAAAACCCTTTAACTATTTCTCTATTTTTATAATATTAATCAAAAACTTAACAAAAGATTAGAATCTTCTTGGTCTATGTTTTCGATAACAATCTCTACAGTAGACTTTTCTGCCTTCTATTGGTTTAAAGGGAACTTCACATTCTTTGCCGCAATCAGCGCAAACTGCCTTATACATCTTTCTCTCGAAACCACTTTGTTCTGTTTTTTCTTCAGTAACTTCTTCAGGCTCTTCTGTAGTTTCTTCTTCCTCTTCTTCAACTTCTGGTTCAGTTTCTTCTTCCTCTTCTTCAACTTCTGGTTCAGTTTCTTCTTCCTCTTCTTCAACTTCTGGTTCAGTTTCTTCTTCTTCCTCTTCAACTGTTTCTTCTGCCATAATAATCTCTCCTTATGTTATAGTGTAATAAAGTTTAAAGTATTTAAGAATATATTTTTTGTCAGAATCTCTCCATGGGACCTATTTTAATGAAATAACATAAAGGCCAAACTTTTCAATTTCTTCTTTGGGCCAAAACTTAAGATCTTTAGTGTTGATGACAAATGTTACTGTTTTTTCAATAGCCCTTCCTGTATATTGTTCCGTTTTTGGATCCCATTCTCTCAGTGCTAATACATCTCCCGGATTGCATTCAAAATCAGCGAGACGCACTTCGAAATTCTTTTCACCATCTAAAATCTTTTGAAAAAACTCTGGCCAGGTCTTCTTTTCTATTCTTTTCATAACAAAAATATAGAAGTTGAATTTAATATTAATAGAGTTTTTTAGAATTCTTTCATGGGACTAGAATTTTGTATTTACACCTTCCTTCTTCTCAGCTTGTTATAGATCACATCCCAGTTACCTTCATCAATCTTTTCAGAGATTTCATGCATGACTTCTCGAAATGCTCTTTTCTGTTCATCATCCTCGTATTTATAGTAGAGTCTGGATAGGTCTAACCAAACTTCTTGTTTCATATCTTCCATATCATGTTTAGGAAATAGAATATTATTAATCATCTCAAGATACTTCGGAGGTATAGTGTTCTTAATTATCTCTTTTAACCGCTCCATTTTCATCTTTCCTGATTTGATTATTTATTAATTTATATTGATTATTTAGACAAAAACATTTTTAAATCAAAATCTTATTAAATGCCTTTCCCTTCCTAAGACTTATATTATTCCATTCAATATTAAAACACTAACAATTATTATTGCAGAAATTACAGTGTATACTAAAACTATGATTCTTTCTGTTTTTTTGCTGAACACTCCCCCACCCTTTACATAAATATGAAATGATT
>Ga0209636_10000635_pt1 | contig 34875 bp, 30 predicted proteins | sample DeeMarSWOR152_54_FD_187464 | JGI IMG/M metagenome (GOLD analysis project Ga0209636, IMG submission 187464) | Marine sediment microbial communities from White Oak River estuary, North Carolina - WOR-1-52-54 (SPAdes) (version 2) | ecosystem: Environmental > Aquatic > Marine > Intertidal zone >... | reverse complement strand
CTGGAACACGCTCATCCAGCGCCACATTCGTGAGCTGAAGGGCCTTGTCTCCATCTCCTCTTATGATGGCTCTGCTTATCTCATCGAGATTGACCATGCCGTCTCCTCTATCAAAATGGTTGTTCCCGCAGTATTAGCCCAGGTCGTTTTTGGCGGACGCACTATAAGATAAATAGGATTGTGTGTCAAGGAAACAGTCTGGGATAGAAAGCATTCATTCTCCTGAACGCGACATGCGCGTTTTTCATTCAGGGCAGACTTTTCCTTGACAACCAGAAAATATTATGCTAGCGGGAAGTTGTTATTTTTCCCAACGTTGACTTTTTCTGGGCAAGTCATGAAGCTTATCTTCCTGAAGATCCCACTATAGAGGCCTCCACAATTTATATATCCCTTTGTGGAGGCCTTTTTCCCGTCAGTCAGACTCTCTGTTACTGTGGGCAACATGGTGTCTTCTATGAGCCCAGTTTTCATGCAACGGCATCCCTTGCAACAAATATATCCACACCTTCATGGTCTTAGCAGGCAGGGGTCCTTGAAATTTTGCAAGAAAGGAGGTGAGGAGACGGGGAAACATTGGGCCAACAAGGAAAAGTAAAAGGAGGTGATGCGTGGAAAGCTATAAACGTGAAGGGGTAGAGAGATATTGAAATAGTAAGAAAGGAGGAAAAAAAAGTGGTAGAGGATAAGAAGAAATCTCAAGGCCTCAGCAGAAGGCAGTTTGTTGCAGGAGCCGGCGCTGCCGTGGCAGGCGCTGCCGTTGGAGGTGTCATGGCGAGCCAGCTGGTACCGAGGAAAGCGGAAGCAGCAGCCGGTATCCCCAAGTCAGGACATATCAAGTGGGACCCGGATAAGTGTGCTTCCTGCGGACGGTGCCTGATGGCCTGCGCTGCTTATCGTGAGAGTGCCGTGGCACCACAGCTGTCAGCGATAAAATGGGCGGAAAATGATTTTCTCTATGGCTTTCGCTTTCGGAAACCCCTCTTGTGCAAACAGTGTGATAGCCCGGAGTGTTATTATGCCTGTCCGAAAAAGGACGAAGCACTGTGCATCGATAGCGCAACCGGAGCCAGATACATCAATAAGGATAAGTGCACAGGTTGCGGGGCATGTATTGAGGCCTGCCCATTTGATGTGCCGAGGATAAACTTCGACAATGAAAGCAATAAGGCCATCAAGTGTGACCTCTGCAAGGACAGACCGGGCGGGCCGGTTTGCGTTGAGGTGTGCGACAAAGGGGCACTGACCTTTGTACCGAAGGAAGGGAGGGTGTAAAATGTACGGAGGATATGTTGGAAAGATTCTCAGGGTAGACCTGTCAACTGGCAGGATGAGAGAGCTCAGCACATGGCGCTATGTTCCTGATTTCATCGGCGGTATCGGCTTGGGCTATAAACTCCTGTGGGACGAGACAAACGAAAATACCACCGAGTGGAGCCCGGAGAACGCCCTTATCTTTGCCTCCGGACCATGTTGTGGCACACCAGTACCAACATCGGGAAGGGCAGAGGTTATCGGGATTGCCCCGCAGGGATACCCGATTCCCTGGGCAGCTGTTTCCGGCTTCGGCGGTGACTTCGGTCCCAAGCTGAAGTTCGCTGGCTACGACGCCATCGTGATCGTCGGTAAGGCGGCAAAACCCAAGTACCTGTTCCTCAGCGATGACGGTGCCAAGATCCTGGATGGGGAGTTCCTCTGGGGGATGACCAGCTACACGACGCAGGATGCTTTGGCTGCCAAGCACGGTGAGGACGTTGCCGTTGTGTGCTGTGGTCCTGCGGGAGAGAACCGCGTCCGGTGGGCGACAGTCCAGTCGAGGTCGGAAAACGCAGCAGGTCAGGGTGGTTTCGGGGCGTTGATGGGAGATAAGAAACTGAAGGCCGTGGTTGTTAAGCCGGGTTCACATAAGGTAAAGATTGCCAACCCGGAGAAACTCATTAAAGAGGTAGTTAAGGTCTCCGCCGAGATATCCCCGGCAGGGCAGACCAAAATACCGGTAGTAGGCCATGATATCCCATTCAGCGCCACCAAAGGTAAAGGCCGTTACGGGGTGAGGCATCAGAGCTGCGCTTACTCCGCTTGCACCGGCGGTGGCAATGTTACCTGGGATCTGCCACGGTACTTCAGCAAGGTGCCAATGAAGTATACAGGTGATGGCAGTATCTCAGGCGTGATGTACTGCGTAGGAAATTGCTCTCCCTGGCTCTTGAATAACGACTGGGGAAATACGGAGTTAGGTGTCGAGATGAACAAGCTGTGCGACCAGCTTGGCCTGAATGTCTGGGAGATGTTCGCCGGTATGGCCTGGTTCTGGCAGAACTGTCAGAACGCAGGCAAGCTGCCGAGGATATTGGGCGAGAAGATAGAGCTCAACAAAAACGGGCCTGGTGTTTATCCCAAGACAGAGCAGCACGCTGATGTGCCCGAGGAGTTTGCCGTTCGGTTCATGAGGGCAGTAGCCTACCGAGAGGGCGAAGGCGATATTTGGGCTGAGGGAACCCCACGGGCAGCCGATGCACTCGGTTTGTCAGAGTATGTGTGGAAGACGCACAAGCATGGCTACGGACCCCATTGGGACGGGCGACATCTGCACTATGTACATTCCCCCGTGTGGATAGTATCCGCACTTGGCTGGGCAACACAGGGCAGAGACCCCTATGACCAGCAACATGGCTATGTTGAGCGATATACCTCCCATGTAACGGAGTGGGCCCCCTACGGTGAAGGACAGGGCAAGAAAGGCGCCAAGTCATGGTTCGACACCGAGACGATATCCTATAGGGAGGCGTGCAAGGCAGGGGCAAAGATATACGGTGCCCCACATGCCAATGACGGCTGGGACAACCCCGAGTTCAGTTATGTGGATAAGGAGTATGTCGCCACCTGGCATGAAAAGCGTGCTATCATGAAGTCCAGCGTGCCGGTGTGTGACAGGCAATTTCCGCTGCTCTATAATGCTAAAAAGCCGGATATGATCGAGGATCTAGATGCCGAAGTGAGGTTTTTTAACGCCGTGGTGGGTACAAACTGGACACTGGATGACATGCACAAGGCCTGCGAGAGGGCCTTCAATGTCATGAGGGCCCTTCATGTGAGGCAGGGCAGGACCAGGGCTCATGACGAAAGCGTCATCCCGTACTTTCAGCAGCCTGCCAGATTCCCAGATGAGCAGCCCTCGCAAGAACTTGATGTCAGAAAATTCCGCGACCTGCTCGAGAGATACTACAAGCTTCACGGCTGGGATACGGCCACTGGCCAGCCCACAAAGGCTAAACTGATAGAGCTAGGGCTCAGGGATGTTGCTGACGGACTGGCCAAGATAGGCAAGTTATCCTAAGGTGAATGCTGGCGGTTCTTTCAGTAAATATGCCTACTGCTCTGAGTAATGATGCACGGCCGTAGGGAACGTAGCTTGAGGGGTAGCGGGTTGTCTTGCCCGTTACCCCTGTCTTTTTGAGGCCGACCCTGATGGCCTCGACGGGTTGGTGGTGCTGACTAAAGCCGGTGTACATTGTGGAGAGAATCGCATAAAGCCATGAGGTGTTACCATGCCAGGCCTTGATTTTTCCGCTCCCTATAACAACGACCCTGAGACGCTGGAGGAGATCTTCAGGCTAAAGAGGGTAGATGAGAACAGGATCAGGGAGATCTATCTCTCCGGGCCTCAGGAGTATGCGGGTTCGGGCCGGATCACCGACGAATTGAGCTTGAATCAGTTTTTGGAGATCGTGGACCGGATCCACGGCGAGGGGATACGGGTCAACCTGATTCTGAATGCGACCTGTGAGGGCACCGGGTGGTACGCACGGGAGAGCATTGACAGGACTATGGCCTATCTGCAGGAACTGCACAGGGATCATGGGGTTGAGGGGGTGACCATTGCCAATCCCTTCTACATCCAGGAAGTCCGGAGGTGTTTGCCGGACATCGAGATCACCGCCTCGGTGCTGGCGGATATCGACTGTGTGCAGCGGGCTGTCCTTTACAAGAGGGCAGGGGCCGATGTGATCACCCCGGACACGAACATCAACCGGGACCTCAGGCTTCTTAAAGAGATAAAAGAGGTCGCCGGCGTAGAATTGAAGCTCATGGTCAATGAAGGCTGCCTCTATAAATGTCCCTTCAGGAAGTTCCACTTTAACTATATCTCGCACAAATCCAGGGAACTGGGTACCATTGAGGGGGATGCCTTCTTTTTCAACTGCCTTGAGGTGACCGCGACGGACCACTCGCAGATCCTGAAATCGGGCTGGATCAGGCCAGAGGACCTCAAGAGGTATGGGGAGTTCTCCACGTTTTTCAAGATCGTGGGCAGGGCCAGGCCGAAGACCATGGTGACGAGAACGGTGAAGGCTTACCTGGAAGAGGATTGGGACGGGGACCTTCTGGACATTGTTTCCAGCAGCCTGAACAAGTTCAGTCTGGAATACGGCGCGTTTTTGGATAACAAGAGCCTGGAAAAATACAATTTCTTTGAAACCATTACCTCTTGCGACAGGAACTGTCATAAGTGCAGTTACTGCGAGCAAGTGGCGAAGGACCTCATCAGACTGCGGGTGCTTACGAGGGGAAAACTGGAGGATGTGGGTTTCAAGGATGCGGCTGATGAGCTGGAGAGAACAGGTAGACTACCGCAGCAGGCATTCCACTAAGTTTCCTCTGGCGTGCCGATCCCCTCTATAAACACCTATGGTCATCACGTTGATGGCTGCTGTGGGGCGGCCCAGAAACCGCTCAGGTCGTGATAAACATAGGGCTTCTTGGTCCTTTCCAGTGCCTTCTCATTGATTTCCACCCCCAGGCCTGGCTTGGTTGGAAGCTCAATGAATTCGTCTTCCACAGCAGGAAAAGCCTCTTGGAGTATCTCATCCCAATAGGGAAGGTCGAAGGGGAAGAATTCATTGATCACGAAGTTTGAGATAGAGGCGTCAAGGTGCAGACTGGCAGCGTTGAGGACAGGTCCTCCGGCATTGTGAGGTGTAACACCGACATAGTAAGCATGGGCCATATCGGCGATCTTTTTTGTCTCCAGAATACCCCCGGCATGGGCAAGATCAGGATTGATAATTGCCGCAGCGCGTCTTTCAAACACATCTCTGAAGCACCAGCGGGTGGGGATCCGTTCGCCAACAACGACTGGAATAGTGGTTGAAGACGCGACCATGGCGAGATCCTCTATGCTTGCATCCGTTGGAATAGGTTCCTCATACCACGCAGGATTAAACTCCTCTACCGCGCGAGCGAACTGAATCGCACTATTGGGGCTGAGTCGGGCATGGCCGTCAAGCATCAGCTCGATATCATCGCCGACAGCCTCACGTACGCGTCTGATGTTTTCTATGATGCGGCTTATCTCATCTCGAGTTGCAAAGACATCGCATCCCCAGAAGGGATCCCACTTGAGTGCTTTTGCGCCGCTTTCCACTTCTTTCCTTGCGAGCTCGACATAGTCGTCGAGGGTCTTGGCCGGGAACCACCAGCCGTTGCGATAGATTTTGATGCGCTCACGGCACGGGCCACCCAGCAATTGATAAACTGGAGCGCCAAGACTTTTGCCTAGGATGTCCCACATGGCCATTTCCAACCCGCTCATAGCAGAGGTGACAATGAAGGTGGGGCGCCAATAACTGTTGCGGAACATGGTACTCCAGTGCAGCTCAATCTGACGAGGGTCCTTTCCGATCAGATACTCCGCAAGATTGTGAATAGAGGCCTCCACGTCCTTTTCCTGGCCCTGCGTAGTGGCTTCGCCCCAACCGCTAATGCCCTCGTCTGTTTCTATCTTTACGAAGAGCAAAGTCCAGTGAGGTTGGTGAATAAAGGTCTTAATCTTGGTTATTTTCATCGAGACATTATCTCCATTTAAGTGTTGATATCCCTTCGATGCTGGGATAGCAGATTTTACAGACTTGTCAAGGGAAAAGTCGCACTTGTTGAGAACTCCCTGATTCTGGTGAGGAAATCGTAGAAGCTACATTTCACGTAAGAGAAGCCATTATTTGGGAAAGAGCGACCCTGCTTGTCTTTGACGTTACCACCTGCTGTGGTCCAATTCCTCCTTAAAAATAGCTGGGAAATATGGTAGTATCCACTCGGGTGGAGCGGCATCTGGTCCCTGCCATTGACCCAATAAGCCAATGAAGGGAATTGTACTGTAAGGACAGGGAGTGTCAGAGAAAAGAGATAAGCTAGCCATAATAAGAAACGCGATAAAGGATGGGATTAGGTCCATAGAGGTGGCTGGTATCACCGGTTCTGGCTTGGCCTATCTATTGTCTGAGATCCTCGCCGAATTAGAGCGTCCTTGTTTGATAGTCCTCCCGAACTCTGAGGAGGCACGAGGGTTTTACGGAGACCTGGATTTTTTCCTTCCTCACCACGGGGACAAAGGGGTATGCCTTTTTCCTTCCTATGACATCTCTCCCTTGATGGGATTGAGCCCTCCAAGGGAGTTGATAAGCCAGAGGATGGAGGCGCTTCACTCTCTGTCAACCTCGACGGATACAGCCGTGGTTACGTCATTGGACGCCCTCCTTATGCGTATCTTGCCGAAGGAGATGCTCGTTAAGTCGGTTGATTACATCGCGATTAATGAGGAGATCGACAGGGATGAGCTGATACGGAAACTGCCGACCCTTGGTTATTTCCGAACCTCATTAGTAGAGGAAAGGGGTGATTTCTCCGTAAGGGGTGGCGTTATTGATCTCTACCCACCATTATATGATTCGCCTGTTCGGGTTGAATTGTGGGGAGACACGGTGGAATCCATAAGGCTTTTTGATCCGGTCAGTCAGAGATCAAAGGCCGATCTTAAGGAGTTAACGATCCTGCCTGCCAATGAGATCATCCTGAGCCCTTCCAACATTAAAAGGGCTCGCTCAACGGGGAGGCTCCCAATAGGTTTGGAAATAGGAGCGAGTTTTCCAGGACAGGAGGCGTGGCTCCAACATTTCTATCCAGATCTTGATACCATCTTCCACTATCTTCCGAAAGAGGGTTATATCTGCATTGTGAGATCGGATAATTTTGCAGCCGCAGCCACATCCACTATGGAGAAGCTCACTGAGGAGGCGGCAAGATTTCAGGATGAGGCCCTGGAAAAGGGCAAACTGTTTCCTCAAACTGATCGGCTTTTTATCGGTATGAAGGAACTGAGAGAGGCCCTTGATGGGTATCCAAGGATTGATTTTTTCGATCTTCAAGTCACTACTGGGCTCAGAAGGGCAGGGCTGGTAGTGGATGCAAAGGAGTCGCTGGGGCCTGGCATAGTATATGACCATAGGGAGATGGGTCACCAAAAGGTCTCCATTGCCCCTTTGGCAGCACAGGTCAAGACATGGATTGAGGAGGGAAATCTGATCATACTCATCTGCCGGACGGAGCAGCAGGCAAGCCGGCTCAGAGAAATCCTGCTCAACTATGACCTTGGCGTCCGCGAGATAGTGACAGATTGGTCAGGGATAAAGGGGAAAAGGGGATTGTACATCTGTTTAGGGCATCTTTCTCAAGGATTTCGATTTCTGGACTCGGCCCTGATTATCATTACGGAAGATGAAGTCTTCGGGGAAAAGAAGGGCAGAGAAGGAAGAACGAAAAGGGAAGGGGTGCAGGCCATTCCGTGGACGGGGTTGAGTCAACTGCAGGTGGGTGATCTGGTTGTCCATCAGGACCACGGCATTGGCCGATACGGCGGACTTTCAAAGATGGAGATCGAGAGCAGGGTGAGGGATTTTGTAATCATAGACTATGCTGACAATGATCGCCTCTATATCCCGGCGGATAGGATAAACAGTATCCAGAAATATATTGGTTTGGATGATGAAAATCCACAGTTGGACAGGCTTGGCGGAAGATCCTGGATGCTCACGAAGAAGAGGGCAAAGAGGTCTATAGAGGAGATAGCCAAAGACCTTGTTAAGCTCTATGCCATGAGAAAGCTCCTCAAGGGGTTTGCCTTTTCAAAGCCAGATAACTACTATCGGGAGTTTGAGGCAAGCTTTGACTATGAGGAGACTCCAGATCAGATCAAGACTATTGATGATGTGCTCACGGACATGGAGTTGGAGCGGCCAATGGACCGGCTTATCTGTGGAGATGTAGGTTTCGGTAAGACGGAGGTAGCCATACGGGCCTCCTTTAAGGCCGTTATGGATGGGAAACAGGTGGCTGTCCTTGTTCCGACAACTGTTCTCGCTGAACAGCACCGCCACACGTTTAAGAGGCGCTTTGATTCTTATCCTGTCCGGATCGCTGTCCTGAGTCGATTTGTTCCTAACTCCATGCAAAAGAGGATCATAGGAGATCTCCGTCGTGGTAGGATTGATATCGTTATTGGGACTCACAGAATCTTGTCGGATGACGTCGTATTCAAAGACCTGGGGCTGTTGATAGTCGATGAGGAACAGCGCTTCGGTGTCAGGCACAAGGAGCGATTAAAGAAATACCGGCATTTCGTTGATGTCCTCGCCATGACGGCTACACCAATTCCGAGGACCCTCCATATGTCCCTGATGGGGGTCAGGGATCTGAGCACCATTCAAACCCCACCTGCTGATCGACTGTCTATTCAGACATATGTGGCCAGATTCGATGAAGATACCATATCGCATGCTATTGAAAGGGAGTTGGATAGAGGAGGACAGGTGTTTTTCGTTCACAATCGAGTCCAGACCATTGGTCGAATGGCGGATACGGTGAGAGGGCTTGTTCCCGGGGCCAGGATTGACATTGCCCATGGCCAGATGAAGGAGAGAGATCTCGAGGCCGCGATGATTCGGTTCTTGGCTAAGGAGACGGATGTGCTCGTATGTACTACCATAATAGACTCGGGGCTGGATATACCTTCTGCCAATACTATCATCATTAATGGGGTTGACCGCTTTGGCCTGGCTGAGATCTATCAGCTCAGGGGGAGAGCTGGGAGGTCCAATGTGAAGGCCTACGCATACCTCCTGATCTCAGATGGATCTGCAATGACGGATGATGCCCAGAAGAGGCTAAGGGTCTTGATGGATTTTTCTCAATTAGGCTCGGGAGTGAACATCGCCTTACATGACTTGAGGATAAGGGGTGGGGGAAACATCCTTGGTTTCTCCCAATCAGGTCATATCAAGGCTATTGGGTATGAACTCTATCTAAAACTGATAGAGCAGACAATGGCAGAGCTAAAGGGAGAGGAGTGGAGAGAGGAGGTATTCCCTGAGATAAATAGCGATTTACCGGTCTTTATTCCCCACAGCTATATCGAGGAAAGCGATGTCAGGCTTCACATATACCGACGTCTCTCTACCATTAAGGATAAGCTGGAATTACAGGAGATAATAAGGGAGATCGAGGATAGGTTTGGACCCCCGCCAAAAGAGGTTCTAAACCTTATTTCCATTATCAAGGTCAAGATAGGCCTTAAGAGAATCGGCTCAACACGCATGGACGTTGAAGATGGCCATGTGATACTTTCCTTCTCCAAGGACACCCATCTATCACCGCCTATGTTGATTGATGTAGCTGGTCGTCATCCGGGGAGTTTGCGTCTCTTATCCGATCGAAAGCTCAAGGTTATGAGCGAAAGAAAGGAGGCCCTTGCCACCATTGAAGAGGCTGGAAAGATAGTAACGAGCCTTGAGCGCTATCTGGTAAAAGACTGATAATCGAACGAGGCAAGGGTAGAGCGAGATTCCCCTTGCAATTCCCCTGATAGTATCGTAATTTAAACACGTTAGATGATTTTTCATATTAATTCCTACAGATATAGGGTTACGATGCGAAATCTTATCCTTTGGTGCGTGGGGCTCTCTTTTGTGTGCGGCTTGCCAGCATGTTCCCCCAAGACGGTATCAAGCCAGGCGGTTGTTATCAGGGTTGGAGAGCGATCAATTACATTGGGAGACGTGGAGAGGATCGTGGAGATTACCTCGCTGGAGAACGGAATTCCCAAGGGGCAAGTATGGTCATCTATTGATAGTCTTGTGGATAGGATCGTGGATGATGCCCTCGTTTGCCAATACGGAAGAGATAAGGGGATTACCGTGACTGAGATTGAATTGGAACGGGCTATACAGGACATTGTCAAGGATTATCCAGAGGGCACCTTTGAGGAAGTACTTTTAAACAGGTGTATAGATTACACTGAATGGAAGAGGAGATTCAGGGAACAACTCTTAATCAAGAAGATTGTTGAGGAGCGCACCCGGTCGCTGGACCCTGTACCCCATCATGCTATCAAATCTTACTATGAAGAGAGGAAGGAGGAGTTCTGGCACCCCCCGAGGGCGGAATTTATGCATATCGTTACTAAGACAAGGGGCGAGGCTGAGGCCATGCGTGCCCGGCTGCAAGGGGGAGAAGACATGGCTACGTTGGTGAAGCAGCAATCAAGTCAGTCCGGTCTCCAGGGAGATTATGTCAGGAACTGGGCCACCAGGGATGCCCTTCCCCCTGCCGTTGCTGATATAGTATTTTCTATCCCAGTTGGTGAGGCAAGTGATATCATTGAAACACCCTATGGCTATCATATTATAGAGGTGCTAAAGAGGGAGCCAAAGGGCAGAAAGGAGCTCTTAGAAGTAATGGGCGAAATTGAGAACACGCTCCTTAGAGAAGCAAGGGAAAGGCATTACTCAGCATGGCTTGTACAACTGAGGAATGATTACCCCGTGAGGATTGACTACGACTTGTTAGAAAAAATCAGGGCCCTTCGTGAGGGCAATTAGAAGGTGGATGAGATTGAATACGTCGTGGACTGGGCTTAGGATAATATTCGCCTTCGTGCTGTTGCCTCCTCTATTGGCAGCAACTCCCGATCGTCTCCGGGCGGAGATAACGAACAGAATTGTAGCTATAGTGAATAGCGATATAGTTACCCTCCATGAGCTCAATACCTCAATCAAGAGGATCACCGGTTTGAGCGCCAAGGAGTTGCGAGCAAGGGATGAGGAGGATTTCTATGAAGTACGCAGGGCTGTCTTGGATAACCTGATCAATGATAAGCTCACGAGCCAACAAGTTATGAAACTAGGAATAAAGGTAGCAACAGGGGATGTAGACGAGGCAATTGAGAGGGTAAAGAGGGAGAATAACCTAACACAGGAGGAGCTCATATACAGCCTGAAGCAGGAAGGGATTACCCTCGAGGAGTATAGAGAGCGGATAAAGGGGGAGATTGAGCGCTTTCAGTTGGTGAATTATGAGGTGAAATCAAAGATAGTTATCACAGAAGAAGATGTGATGAATTACTATCAGGAGCACAGCGGAGAATATAGGGAGATTCCTCAGGTGAGGCTGGCCAGGATTTTCCTAGAGGTTAGGAATCCAGATGATGAGGAAGAGATCGCGCACGTAAAGGGCTTAGGAGTCAAGATATTGGACAGGCTCAAGGAGGGCGACGACTTTTTCACGTTGGCCAGGACATATTCTCAGGGCCCTGCTGCTTCAGAGGGAGGTGATCTGGGGTGGATAAAGGTGAGTCAGCTGGAGCGCACGTTAAGGAAAAAAATAGTCGGCCTCTCTCCGGGGGAATATACTAACCTCGAGCTTGCTCCATCTGGATTCCAGATAATAAAGCTCATCGAGGAGAAAGAAGGGGGGATAAAGCCCCTTGAGCGGGTACGGGATGCGGTGTATTCGAAGTTATTTAAGGAGAAGGTCGGAAAAAGGTACGCCGGGTGGCTCAAGCGGCTCAGGGATGAATCTTTCATTAAGATCAAATTCTAGTGATCGTATAAGAACTCAACTCCATAGACCCGCCACTGGCTGACCAGAGATAGGCAGCCCGATAGGACATGCGATAAAGGTTAAGATTTTACCTTATATAGAGGGTTACCATGGACAGATCCGATACCAACGAGAGGCCTCATGATATCCCGGAAGATAGGAACCTGGGTTCTCTTTTGAGGAGGGCCAGGGAGGAGCGCAATATTGACTTGGATGAGGCAGTCAGGGCAACAAGGATAAGGCGACAAAATCTTGAGGCGTTGGAAAATGAGGAGTGGAGTAAACTTCCTTCCGAGGTCTTTGTGAAGGGCTTCCTCAAATCGTACGCTGGATTTTTGGGACTGGATAAGGAAATGGTGTTGAATTACTACTTGAAGGCCTCGCCTTTAGAGAAATATAGGCCACACCCGTTACGGGAGATCAGTATGCAACCGAGAAGATGGTACCTGATTATCCTTATCCCCATCTTGGCGCTATGCCTTATTGGCTCTATCGTCTATCTCAAGAGGAAGCATATTTCAATTGTTGGGAAGGCCTTCGACTATCTAGTGACACAGAGCCTTGTAGAGGAGAAGGAATATGCAGCAGAACGGGGGGCTGACACCATGAAGGAAGGCGTTCCTTCGGAGGATGAGGAGGCCGCAGGTGAAGCTGCGTTACTAACCGAAAGGGCTCGGGGACCAGAAGCCGTTGAGGAGCCTGCTGTTTCAAAAGGGACAGAACTGGCCGCAGGGGAGGAGGGTGAAGCTGCATTACTAGCCGAAAGGGCTCGGGGACCAGAAGCCGTTGAGGAGCCTAGTGTTTTAGAAGAAGCGGGAGGTGAAAGGCCACCGTCGGCACGATTCACCCTGACGGCACAGGTCAATAACCCGACCTGGATTGCCATATATATCGATGATGGACAGGTCAAGGAGTACCTTTTCCAACCTGGGGACACGATGAAGTGGACGGCAGATAAGGGGTTTGACATTCTGGTCGGTAACGCGGCTGGGATTGAATTCTTCCTTAATGGAAAGGAAGTTGGTTACCTGGGTCCTGAGGGAAAGGTAGTCAGGTTGAAGCTCCCGGAAGGCATGTGAGGGCTGATAATCGCTCGTGGAGGGGGATTCATTGAAAAATGTATATGACACCTTTAAGGAAAGGGGCTTTATTGAACAGGTAACCGATGAGACTATGGTCAGGGAGGTCCTGGCCCAACCAATTACCTGTTATATCGGCTTTGACCCGACGGCAAGAAGTCTGCATGTCGGTAGCCTGCTTCCCATTATGTCCCTTGCCCACATGCAGAGGGAGGGTCATAGGCCAATATTTGTGATTGGGGGCGGAACCGCCCTTGTGGGCGATCCCAGCGGTAAGGATGAGATTAGACCTGTCATGACGAAGGAGGAGATCGACAGCAACGCTGAGGGTATCAAGAGGCAACTGTCCCAGTTTATTGATTTCACTAATGGGAAGGCCCTTATGCTCAATAATGCCAACTGGCTGGTCCCTCTAAAGTACATCGACTTTCTAAGGGATATAGGGAGACATTTCAGTGTAAACCGGATGTTGGCGGCCGAAAGCTATCGGCAGAGGCTGGAAACCGGTCTGAGCTTTTTGGAATTCAACTATATGCTCCTTCAGGCTTATGATTTCTGGTATCTCTATAGGAACTGGAACTGTCTCCTACAGATGGGGGGGAACGACCAGTGGGGAAATATCCTGGCCGGGGCTGACCTGACGAGGAGAATTGAGGGGCAGATTGTCCACGGGCTGACCTTTCCCTTGATAACGACTGCTGATGGTTCCAAAATGGGCAAGACAAACAGGGGTGCAGTGTGGCTTGATCGTGAACTGACATCTCCTTACGAATATTACCAATATTGGGTAAATATAGATGATAGGGATGTGAAGAGGTTTCTTTCGTTTTTTACGTTCCTTCCCCTGCATGAGATTGAGGAACTTTCTCGGCTACAGGGGGAGGATCTGCGGAGGGCTAAAGATGTCCTCGCGTTTGAGGCCACAAGGATATGTCATGGTCGAGAGGCGGCAGAGAAGGCCAGAAGCGCGGCCAGAGAGCTATTCAGTCAAAACGCCGTGAAAGATATAGAGGCAATCCCTACCTACGCTATGAGGAGCGATGAGTTCGGGAGAGGCATTGAGGCCTATGTCCTCTTTCAAGAAGCAGGGCTCTGTAGGACGAGGGGTGAGGCACGGAGGTTAATATCCCAGGGGGGTGCGTATGTGAATGGAAAAAGGGTCCCATCGATTGAGACAATAATTGGGTTAGATGATATCCGCGACAATATCATCTTGCTAAGAGCGGGAAAAAAGAGCTACCTCAAGGTTTATATTCAAGACTCAAAGGTTGAGTAATCCATTCCCTGGTACCACACTGCCCTCTGCTGCAGCCCAACACTGCATTTCTCCAAAGGTGGTCCTTCGGTACTCCATGTGAATGGCAGAGCCATCAGGCCATTACATAGCCTATGATCTACCCCATGAGACAGATGGAAACTCCGAGGCGTCGCATGGGCCTCCAACATTCGGGTTAGGGAAATCACACAAGGGATACATGAAGGCGAAAGAGAAAACGGCTAAAAGGGATCTAAGAGAGAGGGAGGACCTCGGCACGGAGGCCCGTGATGACCTCCTGCCTGTTCCGAGGGAGAGAGACGGGTCGGTCGTTGCCTACGATCCTCTCCAGCTGTACTTATGGGAGATAAGCAGGTACAAGGTCCTTACCAAAGAGGAGGAGAGGGAGCTTGCTATTAGGTACAGGGAAAGGAATGATCAGGCGGCAGGACATAAGCTTATCGTGTCTAATCTACGATTAGTGGTAAAGATCGCAATGGATTTTCACAGGTATTGGATGAAAAACCTCATGGATTTGATCCAGGAGGGAAATGTTGGGTTGATGCAGGCGGTAAGTAAATTCGATCCACATAAGGGTATAAAGTTCTCCTACTATGCCTCATTTTGGATAAAGGCATATATATTGAAGTTTATCATGGAGAACTGGAAGCTGGTCAAGATTGGAACAACCCAGGCGCAAAGAAAGCTTTTCTTCAATCTTGCGAAGGAGAAAGAGAGGTTGCTATCTCTTGGTTATGATCCTGAGCCCAAACTCCTCGCGGAACGTTTGGATGTAAAGAAGGATGAAGTCATAGAGATGGCGCAACGGTTAGGTGGATGGGAGGTCTCCCTTGATGCCCCGGTCAAAGAAGATGCCAAGCAGGATTATGGCTCTTTCCTACCCTCTCCGGAAGCGAGTGTGGATGAGCAGATATCCTCAAAGGAGAGAAAGGAGTTACTCCGGCAGAAGTTGGAGGAATACAGGAATACCCTTTCCCCAAAGCATAGGGATATATTCGATAACAGGATATTGGCCGAACATCCATTGACACTTCAGGAACTTGGGGATAAATATAACATATCGAGGGAAAGGGTCCGACAGATCCAGGACAAGATCCTTAAAAGGGCAAAGGAATGGTTGATGGAAAAGATACCCAATTTCGAGGAAGACTTCTCTGATCTCTCAAATGAATAAGGGATGTGAAAAGACTGGTATGTGGCCCTTACTTTTTCTCATTCTTCTTGCGCTCTCCTGCATGGGGGGAGAACAAAAACTCCCCGCAAATCAAAGCCCTCTCCTGGTAGGGGAGGTTCGGGGCAAGGCGGACCTCATGCAGTGTGCCTATGAGCACTATGCCTTTGCCTGTATCGCTATAGCAAATGGCAGCTATGAGGAGGCGGAAATCCACCTCAAGGAGGCCCTTAAGAATGACAAAGACTCGCCGTACCTACTCATGAAATTGTCGGAGGTACTGGTTGAAAACGGTAAGATGGAAGAGGCCTTGCTTTGTGCCCGAAAGACAGTCGACCTTACCCCTGATGATGTTAAGGCACGGGAGTTCTTGGCGAACATCTATGCTCGGCTCGAGAAATTCGCTCCGGCCATATCCCAGTATCGGGAGATACTTAAAAGGGATCCGGGGGACAAGGATGTAAGGCTTCATTTGACAAGGCTCTTTATCAGGATGAAGAAGTACGATGATGCCCTGGATGAGCTGTCGATTCTCACGGAAAACGAACCTGAGCTGATAATAGCTCACTATTATAAGGGGAGGATAAATCTGGAGCTGAAAGAGTTTGACAGTGCCAGGGAGGCATTTCTAAGGGCCCTTGCCATAGATTCAAGGTTCCTCCCTGCGCTCAGCGATCTCGCATCTTTGTATAGCAAGATAGATGAAGTTGATATGGCTATAGAGACCTGCAGGAAAATACTGCTCTTCTATCCTACCAATACCGTGGCCAGGGAAAGGCTCATCGCCCTCTACTACAAGACCGGTCAGGAGAAGTTGGCTGAGGAGACTATGGAGGAGATGAAGAGGATATTCAGTCCTGGGGATTTAGAAAGAAAGAGACTCGGGCTGATATACCTGAGGTATGGAAAACTGCATGAGTCCATAGAAGAACTTGAGGCAATAGTGGCTGCATGGCCAGATGATCAGGAGGCTCGATATTATCTGGGAGCTGCCCTGGAGGAGAGTGGGGATTTAGCTGAGGCCTATGAAAGCTTTGAGCTTATTGATTCCACGAGCAGTTATTTTAAAAATGCCAGGATGCATATGGCATACATACTGGAGAGGCAAGAGAGGCTTGATGAGGCCATAGATCTCCTGAGGGAAACCATCAATCATGAGGGGGACAATCCTCGACTCTATCTGATGTTGAGCTCACTGTATGAAATCAAAGAGGAATACCATAGCGCCCTGGATATCCTGAAGGAGGGACTAGAATACAACGACAGAAATACACGCCTTCTCTACAGGCTCGGTATTGTATTGGATAAGTTAAGGAGAAATGAAGAGTGCCTTCAACACATGGAGATGGTTATAGAGATAGATCCTAGGCATGCCGATGCCCTTAACTACATTGGCTATACCTATGCTGAGAAGGGCATCTACCTTGATAGGGCACTGGAGTTAATTGAAAGGGCTATAGAGTACAAACCCAACAGCGGTTATATTATCGATAGTCTGGGATGGGTCTATTTTCGAAAGGGACAATACGAGAGGGCCTTGGAAGAGCTGAAAAAGGCCGTTACGTTGTGTCCTGAAGACCCCACTATTAACGAGCACTTGGGTGATGTATACTTCAAGAAAGAAGACTACGGGGAGGCCTTGAAGATATACAAACGGGCACTTTCCTTAAAGAATGCCGATGATGAGAGATTGAAGGGAAAGATCAACGAGGTTATGGACCGCCTGAAAGGTAATGTGCCTTGATACCCCATAAGGGATGGAACAATCCTTTATCATATCTGATTACGTTTGTTGTAACCCTGCTTATCGGTTGTGCGCCCCCTTTGCGTCCACCGACAAGGCCTTTCTCTCCAAAACAGACCGCCCAGCTTATCTCTCACCTCAGAGAGCAGGGGGAAAACGTATGGAGCTTTCAAGCAGTCGGAAAGGTAAGGCTCAAAGGGAGGGGCGGACAATCAGAGTCAAATCTCTTTGCCGTCGGTCGTAGACCATTCAAAGTCAGGCTCGAGATTACTCACCCCTGGGGGAAACCGCTTTCCCACATTGTAGTTGATGAAGAGACTATTTCAGTATTATCCCCCACTGACAACAGGTTCTTCAGGGGCCCAGCAAGCCCTGCAAATACAGAGAGGCTTTTCCTATTTGGGCTTGACCTGGATTCCGCCTGGAGGATACTTTCCGGTAGGGTACCAATACTGCCTCATTACCGCGCAGTGAGTTTGAAGCCAGGGGAGATTACCCTCTACAACAGGCAAGGTGAGGTTGTAGAGATAATCTCCTTTTTCCATGCCCTCCCTTTACCAAGATCTTTGTCTTTTCCAAGGAAACGGATTACCATACTGTTATCGGAGTTTGAGGAAGGCGATCTGGGGCCTTACCCCTCAAGGATAAGAGTGGAAAAGAGAGACGCGCACCATTCGCTGGAGCTGCGCTACAAGAGCTTAAAGTTAGACAGACCAGTACCGGAGGAGATTTTCCAATTGGATCCACCGCCGGGTTTTGAAATCATTCCATTGAACTCTCACGAAAGCTGGTCGCTGCCTGATTCTTAAGGGAAAGGGACGTATGGTCTTTGTGGCTGATAGCATGCTTGGCAAGTTAGCCAGGTACTTAAGGATTATGGGTTATGATACCGTTTACCAGTCAAGTTACGGAAATCAGAGGCTATCAGAGCTGGTTATGGAGGGGAGGGTTCTGCTCACCAGGGACCATGCGATAGCTAAGTTGTATTCCAATGCCGTCCTCATAGACAGTGATCTGGTTAGAGACCAACTCAAGGGCGTTGACAGGGCGGTAGGACTTTCCCGGGATCATGGCAAGTGGTTCAGCAGGTGCCTTGTCTGCAATTCACCTCTGTCAAAGGCTGAAGGAAAGGTGGCAAGGGAGCATGTCCCGGATTTTGTCTTCTCTAACTACGGTGAGAGGATCTTTTTTTGTCCTTCCTGTGAACGATTTTACTGGCCAGGTACGCACAGGGAAAGGACGGTAGAGAGGCTTAAGGAATGGGGGTTCTGAATTGATGTTTAACAACATCATCTATCTTATCGTAGTAGTGGTACTATTTCAGCTCAATTATCCCGTGGAGGGCCTCTTCAAATCTCCAATAACATCCGTCTTTATCCTCTCTTTACTCTGGCTCAATTTTACCATGTACTGTAGGTATCGCTTCTCCAGGCTTATGAGTCTTTACAGGAGCGACGCCGCCGCTACTGTCCAAACATGGGTAAGCTCCGCCTATCAAACAGTTGTGATGAAGCTCTCCATTGTCTCTATATTGATATTTGCCCTATCCGTCTACCTCTTGGATCTGAAATACTGGCTTCTGAAGGTCCCGGGGTTTAGCACGGTTTCCATTTTGCCCAGTAGTGCGGCAATCTCTATCTTTTTTGCCTTTCTCGCCACCATCTGGTACTATGGCTATCCGGCCTATCGTAGATTCTTTAACTATCCCCACAAGAGATGGTCCTACATAGGATCACAAATAAAGCTCAATCTTCCCATCCTCTTTCCCTGGGCTATCCTCACCATGTGCTATGACGTAATAACCTTACTCACATGGCCATCTCTTCGAAGGGTCTTTGAAAGTGAGACCGGACAGTTTATGTTCTTTAGCCTGTTTCTGGTCATGCTTGTAGTGTTTCTCCCTCCCCTTATCAAGTACTGGTGGGGCTGTTCGACACTTCCCGAGACGGAAAAGAAACGGAGCATAGTACATTTTTTACGGGAGGCGGGCTTCAAATATAGGGAGATATTGCGGTGGCCCCTATTAGAGGGGTGGACAGTGACCGCTGGCGTAATGGGTTTGCTGCCGAGGTTTAGGTACATCCTGGTCACGGATTCTTTGGTAGATATCCTTTCAAAGGAAGAACTCAATGCTGTTATGGCTCATGAGATGGGCCATATAAGATATAGGCACATCCTCTTCTACATCCTTTTTCTCCTGGGATACATGGTCATTTCATTTGGCCTTTTTGATATCTCCTTCTATGTCATGGCACTGCAACCACGTTTATTCGGCCTATTAAGCAGTCAGCAGGAGCTCCAGGCAGGGATCTTTTATTCGGTGCTTTCAGTGCCTGTCATCTTGAGCATAGTCCTCTACTTCCGCTATATCATGGGCTTTTTTATGAGGAACTTTGAGAGGCAGGCCGATCTGTATTCGGCGAAACTGATAGGTGACCCTGAACCTACTATTATGTCACTTGAGAAGATTGCCCGCTTTAGTGGTCAAAGCCGCCATCGTCCATCCTGGCATCACTTTAGCATTGCTGAGAGAGTGGCGTTTTTGTGGAGATGCGGGCAGGATCCTCGATTGATCACGCGACATTCAAGGCGTTTGGCGCTCTTTCTGATTATCTTCTTGGTGCTTATTACCTCTCTGGGATATGCACTTAATTTTGCTCCCCTGAAGAGCAATATGGAAAGTGCATTCCTGACCCATCTCCTCAATCGGCAGCTCGTTGAGTCACCAGGGAATATCGACATCTATAGGGGCCTTGCCTCTCTCTATCACAACAGAGAGGACCTGGCCAAGACTCAGTGGGCCTACGAGAATATCCTCAAACTAGCCCCGGATGATGGTTTGGCGCTCAATAACCTTGCATGGATTTTAGCCACAGCCGAAGATACAGGGCTGCTTGATTATCCACGGGCGCTTGCATTGGCCAAACGGGCGGTTGGGATAGAAAGGTCACCCACCTTTCTTGATACCCTGGCGGAGGCCTACTATGTAAATGGACTGTACGATGAGGCAGTGCAGACCATACACGAGGCCCTGGAGAATGCATCCGGAGAAGACAGAGAGTATCTTACCAGCCAGTTGAAGAAATTTAAGAAACGGCAAGGCCTTCCAGGAAGATGAAGGTTCAGATGGCTACAAGGCTCATGCGTTACTTGCGCCAGTATGCAGGGGCAAGCAGGATGATCACGGTGTATATCTCAAGGCGGCCCAGGAGCATACAGAAGATCAGGACCCATTTACCCAGGTCAGGGATGGATAGGTAATTGTTTACTGGCCCGACCAGGCCAAATCCTGGGCCGACATTTCCGATCGTGGCTGCTACAGAGGCAAAGGATGTAAGGATATCCAGGCCAATTGAGGACATAATTACGACAGCCACGATAAAAAGGGCCAGATACAGGATAAAGAATCCCCATACGCTATTCAATACCTCTGCCGGAACCGGCTTGCCACCGAGCTTTATGGACCGCACCGCATGGGGGTGTATCAGTCTGAAAATCTCTTGGTACCCATGTCTCACCAGCAATATGATCCTCATGATCTTTATTGCTCCACCGGTAGACCCCGCCATGGCCCCGATAAACATACACAACACGAGAATGATCTGGGACAGGCCAGGCCACTGTGCATAATCGCCGGTTACGAAACCGGTCGTTGTCATAATGGATGTGACCTGAAAGGCGGCATGCCTGAATGCATTGCCCACGGAATGATACACTTGCCCGTAGATATTGACGGTGACCAGAAGGATAAGGATGGCGAGGGTGGAGAGAAAGACGCGGCACTCCGGGTCCCTGCCAAATACCGCAAGATCTCCCTTTAGAAATCTGAAGTGAAGGGAGAAGTTTACCCCCGCTAGGACCATAAAAACGGTAATGATACCCTCAAAATAGGCGCTGTCATACTGGGCGATGCTCCCGCTCTGTGTACTGAATCCCCCAGTAGGCATGGTACAGAACGCATGGCAGATGGAGTCGAACAGCGGCATCCCGCCCATGAACAAGAGTCCTATCTCGAGTATGGTGATAAGGAGATAGACCTTCCAGAGGGTCTTAGCCGTCTCCGAGATGCGAGGTCGCAACTTGTCCACTATGGGGCTTGGGATCTCAGCCTTATAGAGTTGCATACCTCCCACACCTAGGAAGGGGAGAATAGCAATAGAGAGCACGATAATCCCCATCCCTCCCATCCACTGAGTGAGGCTCCTCCAGAATAGTATTCCCTTAGGCAGCAGTTCGATATTGCTGAGAACAGAGGCCCCGGTAGTGGTGAACCCAGATATCGACTCAAAATATGCCTCCGTAAAGGTGCTAATCGAGCCGGAAAGGAGAAAGGGCAGTGAGCCAAAGAAACCGGCGCTTAACCAGCCAAGGGTAACGATGGCCATACCCTCCCTCTGGCGGAGAGAGGGGTATTCCTCTATCTTGAGAGGGAGAAAAAGGACGAGACCACTCCCCGAGGTGATAGCCAGTGAGTAAAGTATGGGGAGAAAGCCTCCATCGGAATACCAAAGGGAGACCAGGAGGGGAGCAATCATGGAAAGGCCGAGGAAGAAAATGAGGATCCCGATCAGCCGGAATATCTGCCTAAAGCGCATTAAAAGTATTCCAGTTTGACGGTAAACAACTTTTCGAGCTTTGGGATAGCGTCTTTAAGTGCGAATATGATCAGATGATCGTGGGGTTTGATCATGTTGTGGCCCCTTGGGATGATGATCTCCTCTCCCCTGACAATTGCAGCAACAATGGCCTCTTTGGGAAATTTCACCTTGGATAAAGGGATATTGACAATATCAGAGGTTTCTAATGCCTCGACTTCTATGACCTCTGCGCCTTCTCCCTTGAGGGGTGCCTCACATATTACCTTTCCCTTCCTGATGTACTGGAGGATTGCCCTGATTGCGGAAAGCCTCGGGCTTACAACCGTATCGATCCCTATTGCAGAGACAAGTGGTATATAGCTTAACTTTCCTATCCTGGTCACGGTCTTTTTCGCCCCAAGTGCCTTACCCAGTAAGGAAATGAGCACATTGCTTTCCTCGTCACCGGTGAGTACGATCATAATATCGACATCGGCCACGTTCTCTTCGACGAGGAGCTCCCGGTCAGTTCCGTCACCATTTAACACAACCACCTTTTCAAGTTTTTCGGCCAACTCAAGGCATCTCTGGCCATCTTTTTCGATTATCTTGGTATTGATATTCATGGTATCGAGCGACGTTGCGAGGGCAAGGCCTGTTTCACCGCCACCAACGATGATGACGCGACTCAGCCCCTCTTCCGTGAGATTCAATAGGCGGAAGATATGTGGTACTTCCTCCCTTCGGGAGACGCAGTATATCAAGTCGTTTGGTTGGATTGTATCCTGCCCGCCCGGTATGATGACCTTTTCTCCCCTTACAATAGCACCAACAAGGACTGCATGCTCATAATCATTAAAGGAGGAGAGCCTTCGTCCGACTACTGGGGAGTTATCCTTTATGGTTACGCCCATTAACTTGACTCTGCCATCAACGAAGTCCATGACCTCAGAGGCCCATGGCACCTCCATGAGTTTGAGCATGGAGGCGACCATCTCTGACTTTGGATTAATGATGAGGTCAATGCTCAAGAAATCCTGACTGAAGATCTGTCTGTGTTCCATGTAATCGGGGTTCTTTATCCGGGCTATTTTAGTGATGTAATCCGTTAGGTGCTGGGCGAAAAAACAGGCAATCAGATTTGCCTCATCGCTATCGGTGGCTGCAACGAGTATATCAGTCTCCTTGATTCCTGCCTCATGGAGTACGGAGGGACTGGTGCCTGAGCCCGCAATAGCCTGGACATCTATAACATTTTGAATCTGCCTGATCTTGTTTGGATCCTTTTCAATCACAACCACATCGTGATTTTCCTCCGACAGCCTCTGGGCAATAGTGAAACCTACCTCACCAGCGCCTATAATTATGATCTTCATTTACCGTTTCCTTCACTGCTAAGTTGTGCCATGCACCCGCTATTTCAGGGTCGAAATTAAATTGAGTTTTAAAGAAGCCAGATTCAAAAGTCAATACCTAATGAATTCTCTGCCTTATGGCTCTCCGCCTTTATCCACACAAGGATAGGACGATCGACAGAGGAGGAAAACCTCGTTCCAGGCCTGAGCCATTACACGAGATGCAGAGAGGAACAGGGAGGAACTGGGAAAGAAGAGGGGGATGTCATTCGAACAATCTCTTTTGGGCCGTATCTCCCTTTGCCCTGGGGGGAAAGCCAAAATGCCTGTAGGCAAGGTTTGTAGCCACTCTTCCCTTTGGCGTCCTATTGAGGTAACCGCTTTGGATCAAAAATGGCTCGTACACCTCTTCCAGTGTATCCTTTTCCTCGCACAGGGCAGCTGACAGCGTGTCAACCCCTATGGGACCACCGTCGAATTTCTCTATTATCGTCAGCATGATGTGTCGATCCATCTTATCGAGGCCCTTATCATCTACCTCCAAGAGATGCAATGCCCTTGCCGCAACCGAACGCGTAATTACCCCTTCAGCCTCAATCTGTGCGTAATCTCTCACCCTTTTCAGTAACCTGTTGGCTATTCGTGGTGTTCCCCTCGACCGTCTTGCAATCTCGAGGGCACCTTGTTTATCGAGCTGGATACCGAGGAGTTTCGCTGACCTCAACACGATCTGCTGAAGGTCCTCTGACTTGTAAAATTCCAACCGCAGGATAACACCAAACCTTTCTCTCAAAGGGGGCGTAAGCAACCCCGTTCTTGTAGTAGCACCAACTAAGGTAAAGGGCGGAAGCCCGAGCTTGACAGTTTTGGCTGATGGTCCTTGGCCGATGATAATATCCAGTTTAAAGTCCTCCAAGGCGGGGTACAACATTTCCTCCACCACATGATTCAACCGGTGGATCTCATCAATAAACAGAACATCCTTGGGCTCCAGTGCTGTTAATATGGCTGCCAGATCACCTGGCCTATCCAATACCGGCCCCGAGGTCGTTTTTATGTTCACACTGAGTTCATTGGCGATCACATGGGCTAAGGTAGTCTTCCCAAGGCCAGGGCTGCTGTGGAAGAGGACGTGATCTAGGGCCTCGGAGCGCCCCTTAGCCGCCTCTATGAAAATCCGGAGGTTTCTCTTAATATCCTGTTGCCCAATAAACATATCCAGTCTCGATGGTCTGAGGCTGAGCTCGAGTGGTCTATCATCTGCCTTGGGTTGTGGGTCGGTAACTCTTTCTTCCATGGTTATTTTATCCGCTTATTTCTACGTTCCCTCTCTGCCTTGAAGGGAATTCCCCCGTGCCAGATTGCGCAATGCCTCTTTCAGTAATGCCTCGAGATTTATCTCGTTGTCTCCCTGTAAGACATTCTCAATGGCTTTTTTTGCAGCCCTACTTGGGTAGCCGAGATTGATGAGGGCTGATAGGGCATCATCAAAGTCCTCCTTTTTCCTTATTCGTACCTCCTCCCTTGGCCGCACCTCCATACCTTCTGATAGGTTGGATACCTTCTCCTTGAGCTCCAGGGTTATCCTTTGAGATGTCTTTCTACCAACGCCAGGGACAGCGGCGATCCTTTCGGGGTCGGCCCTCACAATGGCACTGAGGAGATCTTCAAGTCCAATACCGGAAAGGATGTTTAAGGCGAGCTTGGGGCCGATACCGGACACGGAGATGAGCAGCAAAAAGAGCTCTTTTTCTATCTCCGTTTGGAAACCAAAGAGCTGGAGTATATCCTCCCGGACATGTGTATAGACATGCAGACTTACTTGCTCCATCTCATCAGGGAGTTGATAGAACGTTGAGAGAGGGATGAAGACCTGATAGCCGACACCGGCTGTATCTATGATTACCGACTGGGGGCTCTTACTAAATAGTGTGCCAGTAATATGAGCTATCATACATTAAGGGTATCTTCAAGCCTGACCCAGTTGTGGTGGCATATTGCAATGGCTAATGCATCCGCCGTGTCTAGGGAAAGCTGGGTATCAAGTTTAAGGAGAAGCTTGACCATGGCCCTCACCTGCTCCTTTGATGCCCTCCCATAGCCAACCACCGATTGCTTAATCTGCAAGGGGGTATACTCGTAGACCTTTAGACCGCACTGAATAGCTGCTACCAGGGCAGCTCCCCTTACATGACCTATCTTTAAGGCACTTCTAACGTTTTTCGCAAAGAAGATGTCCTCTATGGACATTTCCTCCGGATGATGGGCCTGGATGATTTCAACAAGGGATCCGTAAATCCTATGGACCCTCTCACTGAATGGACAGGAGTGGGGAAAGGATATCTTACCTCCGCCCACGTAGATGAGCCTATTGTCCTGCTTTTTTACGAGGCCGTAACCTGTCGCCAAAGAGCCGGGATCAACTCCAACTACCAGCATCAGCTGATGGCCTCCATCACCTCATCTGGGATATCAAAATTGGCGTACACGTGGTTCACATCTTCAGTATCTTCAAGGAGCTCCATGAGGGTTAACATCTGTTGAGCATTTTTGCCATCGAGATTAACGGTCGTCTTTGGGACCATCGTTATCTCTGCCAGCGTATAACTCAGCCCGGCATTATCAACACCGGTCTTCACCTGCTCAAAAGCGGATGGTTCAGTTATTACCTCAAACTCCTTTTCATCTTCCTTGATGTCCTCAGCCCCGGCATCCAAGGCCACCTCAAAAAGCCTTTCCTCGTCTACCTGATCTTTTCGAAAGACAATAAGACCCTTCTGCACAAACATCCAGGACACACAGCCTGCCGCCCCCAGGCCGCCGCCATGTCTTTCAAAAAGGTGTCTCACGTCCGCTACAGCCCTATTCCTGTTATCCGTGAGCACCTCGACCAAAACGGCTACGCCTCCTGGGCCATATCCCTCATAGGTGACCTCTTCGTAGTATGTACCCTCTAACTCACCTGTTCCCTTCTTGACAGCCCTGTCAATGTTCTCCTTGGGCATATTTTCCGCCCTTGCTGCTGCTATGGCTGTCCTCAATCGCGGGTTGGAGTCTGGATCTTTGCCGCCCAGCCTCGTGGCAACCGTAATCTCCTTGATGAGCTTGGTAAAAACCTTTCCTCTCCTCGCGTCAACTGCCCCTTTCCTATGCTTTATGGAGTGCCATTTTGAGTGTCCGGACATCTATTACTCCCCTATAAGCTGATCCTCTAAAGGTGTCATGTCTGTCTTATCAATAATACCCAAACTTTTGTTAGGTTTCTTACCACAATTATCTCTTTTTTGTAAAGCCAATTTGGGGTATTAGTGGGCAGGTATGTGCAGTGTCCGGGAGTCACCATTTCAAGAATAGACCGGGGCTACCGGAATCTATCTTAAGGTCATAAGGGTCAAATTAGTATTTGAGATGTCATCTGAAGAATGATAAAAAGAAGGACAGGTCCAACAATAGTATCCTCGTGGAGCCGGTTTTTCAGGGGCCCTCTTAAGAAGTCGTCGATCTTCAGGGCGGGCGAAGATGAAAAAGAGCTCGAGATTGCTTAAGCAAGCCAGAGAGGTATTAGAGATCGAGGCCCAAGGAATCCTTGATTTAGTTGAAAAGATAGGGTCGGAGTTTGAACAGGCCGTAGAGCTCATTCTCAATAGCAAGGGAAGGGTAATCATCACGGGTATTGGTAAATCAGGCATCGTTGGCAGAAAGATCACCTCAACCCTCAACAGTACCGGCACCCCTTCGCTCTTTCTACACCCGGCTGAGGCAGCTCATGGTGATCTGGGTGTGGTGACGGCCGATGATATCGTAATAGCTATTTCTAATAGCGGCTATACAGAGGAGCTCACTAATATTTTGCCGACCCTGAAGAGCCTTGGCGTAAAGGTCATCGCCTTTTGCGGGGACCAGGGGTCGCCATTGGCCAAAGGGAGCCACCTATTTATAGACGTTGGAGTGGAAAGAGAGGCATGTCCTCTAGGCCTTGCACCCACAACGAGCACAACTGCTGCCCTGGCAATGGGTGATGCCTTGGCCGTCGCACTTGTCAACCGCAGGCGATTTAACAGAAAGGACTTTAAGAGGTTTCACCCAGGTGGCAGCCTGGGAGACAGGCTCTCATCGAAGGTCAAGGATGTCATGTTGAAAGGAGACCGGATACCTCTCGTTCTTGAAGGTCAGACAGTTGAGGAGGCCATCTCCGAGATCGATCAGAAAGGATTAGGCGCGTCTCTTGTTGTTGATGGTGACCTTATTTTACGTGGTATTGTCACAGATGGTGACATCAGGCGGTCTCTCTCGAAATGGAGAGACATCATGGGATTAAGAGCAGAGAAGATAATGTCAGCATCTCCAAAGATGATTTATGAGGACGAAAGGGTAGCCGAAGCGGTAGCCTTAATGGAACACAGTGGTGTTACCGTGTTACCTATCGTTGATAGGGCAAAGAGGGTTAAAGGTGTAGTGCATTTACATGGACTGTTAGGGGGGAAGGAATTTAGGGTCAATGGAGGTCGAAAGACTACCAAGGGGTTTGATAGTTGATCTCATTACCCCCCTTGAGGATAAGGGAGGTATTGATAGTGAAGGCCTGGATACCCTTTTAAGGAAGGTCTTGCCTTATGCTGATGGGATACTCCTGGCAGGTCCCCAGATGGGGGAGGGCAGGGGTCTTGATATGAAGTCCAAGATAGACCTGCTTGAAAAGGCCGCTACCTTCATCGAGGGTAAGGCCCCGATCTTTTTTTGGATGAGTGGAGACTCCCCAGAGGGCACCACGCAGACAGTCGCTCGCCTTGAAGATCTGCTGGAGTCATCTTCCTATAGAGGTATGTTCTTTTGGCTGGATTCCCCACTCTTTTACCACAGCAACAGGGGCCTCTATGACCACTATCGGGATCTTACCATGAATACACGGTACCCCTTTGTTCTTTACAACGATCCGCAGCTGATTAAGGCCCGAAAGAGGCCCCTCAAGAGGACTAACGTCCGGACGAAAATCCTTAAGGATTTAAGTGCGATAGGCAAGATTCAGGGACTCGTTTTTCGGGGATCCCTTACCAGGGCAAATAACTATCAGAAGGCCGTCAACACGAGGCCCGATTTCAGGATCTATGACGGTGAGGAGGCGGGTTTTTTGGAACACCCGAGTGTGAGCGGCGTACTTTCCATTGGGGCAAATGTGGCGCCAAGAGTCTGGAGCACGGTAACCAGGGCCTCGCTGGGGATGCTAAAAGAGGACAGGGAGAAGCCAGATTATCTCACTCAGATCTGGGACATGGGTAAATTGCTCAAGGATATGATGCACATCTACAGCCGAAGTCCTGTAGGGATAGTTAAAAAGGCCCTGTTTGACCTCAACATTATCGCATCACCCGCCTGCACACCTGTTACCGAGCCTGTCTACGAGAAGAATAATCTTCTCGCCGAATTCATCTCCAAGCATCACATAGATTAACAATCTGAAACCCATCTCATTGCAGACAGCAACATTGTTCGCTGACACCCGGACTGGATCGAAGATTACGAGCGGTAATCGAAACTCGGCCTTTCCCCTTGACCCAAAGGCACCTTTGACATTATTCTAGGCTTACTCAAAAGTGAGTTTTTTCACTATGTTTCTCCAATACCTCTTACTTATTATGTTTTTCGCTCCTCAAGACTAGTGCTGGACTGTAGCTCTATAACAAACACAGTAGAGTATGGCTCTTTTAGAAAGAGTAACCCCGAGTTTAAGGACAGACTCAGCCAAAGCTGGAAGGTCTATCACACTGGGAGCGGTCGCGGTTAATGCCTTTTTGATTCTATTCAAATTCCTCTGCGGTGTTTTTGGCCATAGCCAGGCCCTGATTGCTGATGCAGCCCACTCTGTCTCCGACCTGTTTACCGATGTGGTAGTCCTCCTCGGGCTCAAGATCGGCCGCAAACCAGCTGACGAGAAACACCATTTTGGTCACGCCCGCATCGAAACTCTCGCATCTTCCGTCGTAGCACTAGCCTTAATAGCCACGGCTCTGTTTCTAGGGATAGGGGCCGCTTGGAGCATCTACCGTCATACTGAATATCACCCCACATTGCTTGCCCTGGTTGGAGCTGGTGCTTCCATTGGTTTGAAAGAAGCTCTCTATCATTTCACAGTACACATCGGAAGACGCATAAAGAGTCCATTGATTGTAGCTAACGCGTGGCATCAGCGGTCAGACGCCCTGTCCTCCGTAGCTGTCTTACTAGGCGTAACAGGAGCACGCATTAATCCTTCTTGGCACATACTTGACTCCTACGCTGCCCTAGTTGTCTCGTTCTTCATAATCAAGGTAGGTCTGGAGATCATTTGGGGGGCTGTTGGTGAGTTAACTGATACCGCTCCCAAACCGGGAGTCTTAAGCAAGATCAGAGAACACACGTTGAGCGTGAACGGAGTGATTGATATGCATGATCTCAGGGCTCGAACTATCGGAGGGCTGCATCAAATCGAAATTCATATAGTAGTGGACGCCAGCATGCCTGTCATTGAGGGACACAGGATTGCTAAGGAGGTAGAGAGTCGTCTGATGGAAGAGATTGCAGATCTCGGCCGGATCATCGTCCACGTGGACCCGGCGGTGGAGGGGAAAAAACCAGAATAAAAGTGGATTGTAACCTAGTATCACATCCCAAAAGAAACTTATCAAAATCAAAGGAGAGTTGATTATTCGTTTTCAGTTGTCAAGGTGTAAAATTCGAAGCACGAAATTCGAAATCCGAAACAATTTCAAAATCCAAATTTCCCAATTTTTTAAAGGGCTTTTGGATTTTGATCATTTGATATTCGGATTTGTTTCGCATTTCGATATTCGAATTTCGGATTTAGGATGTGGTTTTTCTGGAAGCCCTGCGATCGTACAAATTATGCAAGTTATTACTGGGACGCCGCAATAGATACAAGTCCACGAGATCCCCTTATTGCTTCTCAATTCTTTCCAGGAATTCGCGTGCCCCTCTGTGGGTTGGGTCAATTTCCAGGATTTTTCGAAGTTGCTCACAGGCCTTTTGCAGTTCACCCATATCCGTATAGAGTAAACTCAGGTATAATCGGGCATCCACGTGCGCTGGATCGATCTCAATAGCCTTCAAGAACTCCTTTTCTGCCAGATTGTCGACAACGCTTCTTTGATAGGCAATAGCAAGCCCAAAGTGGTTATCAGCACTGTCGGGATCGATATGCAAGGCCTTCTCAAAGGCACGAATAGATTGTTCTATCTGGTTCAGCTCCCCGTATGCCATGCCTAGGTTAAAGAAGATACCGTCTTGTTTAAATCCGAGGGCAATGGCTTTCTCGTAGTAACATGCCTCCTCCACATGGTTATCTGTCTGCCCGTAAGCATATCCAAGGTGGTACAAAGCACGGGCATTCGCAGGTTCTTTCTCCAGAAGGCGCTGATGAAGAGGAATAGCAGCCTCGTAATCTTGTCGTTGCATGGCATCGTCGGCTGCTTTGTCACAGGTCCATGTTTTCTCAAGAACAGGCCTCTTTTGCAAGACACCCCTAGAGCACCCCGGTCCTGAACTCAGAAGGGCCAAGGAGAATGTGAGGCTGAAGAGACACAGAAACTGAAAGATACTCTGAACACGGCCAGTCATATTAACTATCCAAAGCTTAAAGATTCTCCTGTTTATCGTCTACTACCCTCTTGGAACTAATATCATCCATAGGCCCAGCAGGATGAACAGCGCCCCAGCCGCTGTTTTGATGTAATTTGCTGGAACCAGCCTACTTAGTGCTGACCCAAGGACTACGGCCAGCAAGGATGTCAACACAAGTGCTCCCGCAGATCCAAGGAATACAGAAAGCCGCGATTTGCTTTCAGCAGCAAAGGAAAAGGTAGCCAGTTGCGTCTTGTCACCTAATTCGGCAAGGAATATCGTCCCAAAGGTTGTGAGCAGTACCTTGAGGTCCATGTGTTGACCCTCCATGTGAACTCACATTTTCTCTCCTGCAATCTAAGAGAGTCGCCACTTACCATATCACCTTTCCACGGGTTATGTAAACGTGTCAGGGAAGGAATGTAGAAAAATTACTTGACATATGAAAGATGGAAACTATATTCCAGATATAGAATATATAAGGAGCCCTAAATGAGGACATTTATTAAGGTGATGAAGTCCCTTTCGGATCCTAATCGGGTGAAACTCTTAAAGATGTTGCAACATAAGTCCATGTGTGTATGCGAGATGCAGGCGGCGCTGCAAGTGTCTCAGCCAACTGTTTCGAAACACTTGAAGTTACTTCAGGATGCAGGCCTGGTCAGGTTTAAGAAAGATGGTTTGTGGGTGAACTATCACCTTACGGAAGGAAGTAGCAGCCCTTATGCGGCGTCGGTTCTGGGAAATCTCAGGCACTGGCTAGAGGATGATCCACAGATCGCTGAGCTTGTGGAAAAACTTCCTACAATTCGGCGTGAGGATATCTGAAGGAAATAGTTTTTTACAGTAGCTGTATAGCTAAATAGTAATTTAGCTATTAATTTATAAAGATTTCTTATGAAGGAACTAACGAAACAGCTTTCTCTTCTGGACCGATTTTTGACTTTGTGGATCTTTATGGCCATGTTTGCCGGGGTTGGCGGAGGGTATTTGTACCCGGCCATCCGCGAGGTGATCAACAGGTTCCAGGTTGATACCACCAACATCCCCATCGCCATTGGGTTGATCCTGATGATGTATCCCCCCCTGGCCAAGGTGAAATATGAGCAATTGGGTTCGGTCTTTCGCAATGCCAAAGTGTTGATTCTCTCTCTCATTCAAAACTGGGTCATTGGTCCCATCCTGATGTTTCTCTTAGCCAGCGCATTCCTTTCCGGTCATCACGAATACATGGTGGGTCTGATCATGATCGGCCTGGCCCGTTGCATCGCCATGGTCATTGTCTGGAATGACCTGGCCTCTGGGGACAGAGAATACTGTGCAGGGCTTGTGGCTTTCAACTCCATTTTTCAGGTCCTGTTCTTCTCCATCTATGCCTATGTCTTTATTACGGTCGTTCCTCAATGGCTGGGGTTAGCGGGGGCTGTGGTGGATATATCCATCGGGCAGATTGCTGAGAGTGTGTTTATATACCTGGGAATCCCCTTTATTGGTGGGATCATCACCCGTGTAATCGGTCTTAAAACAAAAGGTCGTAGCTGGTACGAGGAAAAACTCATCCCCAGAATCAGCCCTATAACCCTGATTGCCTTGCTCTTCACCATCCTGGTGATGTTTTCCCTTAAGGGAGACTACATCGTCCAGCTTCCGCTGGATGTGGTCCGGGTGGCCATTCCCCTCTGTGTCTATTTCGTGACCATGTTCTTCGTCTCCTTTTATCTGTCCATGAAGGTGGGGGCCACCTATGAGCAGTCCACTACCTTGAGCTTCACGGCTGCCTCAAACAACTTTGAACTGGCGATTGCGGTGGCTGTGGCAGTTTTCGGGATAGACTCGGGCCAGGCCTTTGCGGCGGTCGTTGGCCCGCTTGTGGAGGTACCGGTATTGATCAGTCTTGTAAATGTGGCCTTTTGGTTCAAGAAAAAGTATTTCCCTTTTACAGTGGAAACCCTTATCGGGATCTGCCATGTAACCTGCAAACCGTGAAATTGGAAGGGTGAGTTGGTTAAAATCATATCAAGTCTTGGATAAAGAATGATAATCTTGGGTCAGCCGGTATTCGTCTTAATGGCTGAGGGTGCGGTTAGGTCTCCAGGGGCTCTTCATATGTCTCAGACATCCCCTTTAGATCTTCCAAGACTGCTTCCGAGAGAGGGATTCCTCTTTTTCTTCTCTCTTCTTCTACTTGCAACTCCACCTCTCCGGGGAAAAAGACTCCTGTAGATCCCTCGGCTGGAGGGCATGATTTAATCTCCTGGATTACCCAATCCAGCCTCTTCTTAAAACCTTCTAGATCCATGAAGCTCTCAATATTGATTGCAATAAAGCAGTGGCCCACATTTAAGGGTGTCCTGATCTCCTTAAGCCACATGGGGACCTGCCCCAGCATCCCTGCTCCGGTCAGGACCCCCGCAAGGATTTCCAGCATCACTGTTAATCCATACCCTTTATGTTCCCCAAACGGAAGCAAGGCCCCTCCATCGGGCAGATCATTGGGGTCCTCTGTATCCCTTCCGTGCCGATCGATTATCCAGCCTACGGGGATTTTCTGCTTGTTCTTTGCAGCTAACCTTACCTTGCCCCCGGCTACCCTGCTCATGGCAATATCCAGCACTATTGGCCTCCCTGCCTGATAAGGGGCGGCAATGGAAAGGGGGTTGTTGCATATAACTGCCTCAGCTCCTCCCCATGCGGCCATAACCGGAGGCCCATTGGTCATAGAGAGGCCAATCATATCAGCCTCGGCCATCTTCACCGTATAATATGATGCAACTCCGTAGTGAGAACTTCCCTTTACTCCCGCAAGGCAAACCCCTGTCTCTTCTGCCTTTTCCATAGCCAATCTTGTGGCATACATGCCGATTACCTGCCCCATTCCGTTGTCGCCGTCAAGCAAGACCGATGCCCCCTTTTCCCTTATTTTTTGTATCCTGGGGTTGACCTTCGTGCCTCCTTCTTTCAATCTCCGCACATAATAGGGAAACCTTACAACACCATGTGAGTCGATTCCCCTTAGGTTTGAGAATAGCAGGGAATCGCTCACAATAAAGGCATCCTCCCGGGATAGTCCGACTTTCACAAGGATATTCTCGCAGAACCCCCTCAAGTTCCCTTCTTCAATTCTAATCTCCATGCCCTTTTCATCTCCTTTTGACATTACTCACTTGACCTCGTATCTATTGCCCCATGATTAGATGCCTCACCCTGTCAAGGGCCTCGAAAAAGCCGTCGCCTTCGGCTGTGAAGGCGGCTGCCGCTGGGTGACCGCCCCCTGTTGTGAGATTCACCTCCCTCTTGATCCCCTCTATCAGGGCGGCCAGGTTTATACCACAGCGCCTGCCCCTCCTCAGCTCACAAAGGAACCTGTGCTCCCATTTCTGCCAGATGGCGATCACGAGATCCGGATAGCTCCACCTCAACTCTGATGCTATGAGGCCGCAGAGGCGCATCCTGCTCTCTATTTTCTTTAAGATGAAGGTGGGATTTGTGAGCCTTCTGATTTCCGCCTTGAGCCCCATCATCAGCCACGTCTTCTCATTTTGTATCAGATCGTAGATATCTTCCAAGATGCGGTACTCCCTCATCGTCTCAAGCTGTTGGGCACTGATCCTGCCACCAGCACTTGCCTTGAAAAGAAACTGCAGTGCATAGTGGGTGGTACCCCTATCGTGGATCAAAAAACTGCCATGGACTCGCTTGGCAACCTCCTTGAGCAGGTCCTGCCTGGTGCTGCTGAACTCCTTGAAGAGAGGGGCCTGGTCCAGCCATGTCTCCGTAAAGAGGCCCATAAACAGGACTTCTTTTTCAAATGCGGCCTTCTCAGTCAGAAGCTCCCACCCGAAGAGGGCAGCAGGGAAGTCCACCCCATTTTGATGGATCACGGGGTTGATATAGAGGACGGTGCCCTTACTGTTGCAGCGATCACCCATCCCTGGCTGATGGTGATCGTAGATAAAGACGTGTCCCACTGAGCTGAGCCTCTCTATCATTTGCGGTCGGCTTGCGATAGGCATATCCAAGAAAATGGACAAGAGTGGATTCTGCTCGGAGATATGGTCTTCTGCCTTGGCAAAGTTAAAATCAGGTGTAGCAACCCAGTAAAAGAGCGCTGGGCGCCCTATATATCTCTCCAAGAAGTAGGCAGCACAGCAGCCATCTCCATCACCGTGGTAGGCGATTACGACCGGCCGTTCATCCTGTCCTTCGCCTGAGCGAAGTCTGGAGTGGATAAAATCCCTTGCCCTTGCTAGGAGTTTTTCGTCAAGGAAGGCCATGACTCTACGAGTGTATCAGGCGCGGTTCTCCCTTGTACATCAAATTTGCGGAAAAACCAATAGATAGTGCGTGAGG
>Ga0209636_10000634_pt1 | contig 34875 bp, 30 predicted proteins | sample DeeMarSWOR152_54_FD_187464 | JGI IMG/M metagenome (GOLD analysis project Ga0209636, IMG submission 187464) | Marine sediment microbial communities from White Oak River estuary, North Carolina - WOR-1-52-54 (SPAdes) (version 2) | ecosystem: Environmental > Aquatic > Marine > Intertidal zone >... | reverse complement strand
TTCGCCAAATACATCGTCATCGCACTCGTCAACGTCGTCTTACCATGATCCACATGCCCTATCGTTCCCACATTCACATGCGGCTTCGTCCGCTCAAAACGAGGCTTAGACATCAGCTCTACCTCCTGGTATCTGGACATCTGAGATTGCTCTCAGCTGTCGACCCGTAGGCTACCAACGTTTGATAAGCCAGAACTTCCTTGTTGAGAGACAAGCACGCGCCTATACAGCAGATCGCAGCATGACAGAGGATGCGAAGCACTCAATCAAGGATATCGTGAGAGTATGCGCGCTGAAGACACAAAAGGTTGTGCACAGGCAAAGCTGCCAGCTTCTCTTCCCAGTGAGCCCACGACCGGAGTCGAACCGGTGACCCTTTGCTTACCATGCAAATGCTCTACCAACTGAGCTACGCGGGCATTGAGACAAAAAAGCATTCCCCTGCTTATGCGCGCTTTGCGGGGAATTGGCCGGTGTGACTATGAGGTTGGTCTGAGGGAGAAAGAAAAATAAACTTCACCCTTCGGCTCTCCCCTCTGGAAAGCCACACTCGGAGATACACAAACTTAAATTATGCCCCATCTTGTCATTGCTGTCAACCCATTTTTCTTGATTCTGAGAGAATTTCCTTTAGCCACTCCAGAGGTACCATAATTTATTGTATATTAACTAATTAGTCTGAATCCCCGCCCGGCGAAGCCAAGACGCCGATTCCCATCCATTTGTAGACCATCCAAACGATCACGCCACCGGGCAAAAGTGGTGGAAGCGCCGTGCTCCTGCTCACTGCCGCTTGTTCGGGTAGCTTTGGAGCGGGAAACGGGATTCGAACCCGCGACCCTCAGCTTGGAAGGCTGATGCTCTAGCCACTGAGCTACTCCCGCTCCAAGGCAAAAACCGCAGGAGATTGGGCTTCGTGCTAGTGTCCCCTCTTCCTTGGAGGCATGCTCTGCCGCTTTTTCGGCCTCGGCCGTTTGTTCCTTCGGGGAGGGCCCGGAGGGACACTCTGGCGGGTCCCGGTTCTCTTCCTGGGACCAGCATTGTTTCTCTCCGGGAGAATCGTGAACTGCATCGCCTTCTCCAGCTTCACCCCAAAGTCCTCCAAACCGTCGTTGCCGGAATCGGTGAGGTAATAGGAGCTTCGCCTGCCGTCGGATTCCACTTCGATCCATCCCAACTCGACGGCACGTTCGACGAACGCAGCACCGAGGGCAAACGGGTTTACCGGTACCCTGCTCAATTTGAATCCCCCTACGGGCAAAGATGATAACTCAAGGTACTTCTGGACAGTGGTGGAGGGGGGAGGATTCGAACCTCCGAAGGCTTCGCCGGCAGATTTACAGTCTGCTCCCTTTGACCACTTGGGAACCCCTCCATGAGGCGAAGAGCATTTAACAATTTTGCCAGAAGATTCCTACCTGTTCAACCCCAATATGATGCATCGGTTCCTACGCCCGCACTAGGAACCCGAAACCACTAAAGGCAAACCTGGGGCCTGTGGAGCTGGCGAGAGGACTTGAACCCCCAACCACCTCATTACAAGTGAGGAGCTCTACCATTGAGCTACGCCAGCCCGCGCATAGACATGGGCAATTGCTCGAGAAAAACCTAGCAACTGCTGGAGCTACAGGAGCCTTTTCGGGAATTGCCGGGATAGCAGGATGGGCAGCACGCCCGTCAACAGATGCGCAGGCATGCGCGTACCCGTGTCACCTGCAACGATAGCAATCCTGGGTTTGTTAGTCAACCTCAACTTTGTATTTTCATCGCACCCAGGTTATCACCCTGTCTTCGGGACGACGCCGACTTCTTCTCTTCGGAGCGGCAGGTTTTCCCACGGGTACCATACCGATGGGTCTTTTCTCGGGCGGAAGCTCCAGCACCTTGCTGGCCCGAGACTCATCAAACGCACCCACCCAACACGTTCCCAGTCCCAAAGATTCCGCTGCCAGAAGCAGATTCTCAATTGCCGCGGCCGTATCCTGAAGGCAGTAGAGACTACTGCCTCTATCGCCATATTTATCGGCAGATTCAGAAGGAACAGCACACACAACTATCACCACCGGAGCCTGAGCAACGAACTCCTGCCCGTACGCTGCCTCGGCCAGCCCCCTTTTCGTTGACTCCCTAGTCACTACGTACAAACGCCAAGGCTGAAGATTCCCGGCGGACGGCGCTCTAATCATAGCGCTGAGAAGCTTTCCTAAGACTTCCTCATCGACCGGAGTCGACTGGAATGCCCTGCAACTCCATCTTTGCTCAATCGCTTGAAGGACGTCTTCGGACATGTCTGTTCTCCCTTCGGGAACACTCTGTTGCCGCTCGGGTTATCTTGCCGAACGAGAACGCCTAAAATGGAACAAGAAGAGGCGAATATCTGCTGTAGCAAAAGTGGAGATCTGCGCGGCTAGATCCGCATACGCACACGGCAGTCGCCAGTCCCGGACTCTAGAAACCCTAGAAACCTGAGAAGCGTTCTTGCGGCTCCGGCTAGCTGCCTTTCTTTCTGACAAGCGGCCCCTCGGGTCTGTCCTCCACGACGAAGCCCATTCTCTCAATCCTGGATCTCATCTCGTCTGCCTTGGCCCACTCCCTGTTGCTGCGTGCGGTCTGTCTCTGCTCGACGAGCGTCTTCACCTCCTCGGGCAGCTGTGCTTCATCAGGCTCTTCTTTCCAGAGAAGCCCCAGAACATCCCCGAGCTTCCTAAGTTTCAGGGCAGCGGCCCGCGCTGCCGCCCCTGTCTCGGGAGGCAGAGTCCCGATTTCCATTTGTCTATTGATGGCCTTTGCCAGGTCAAAAAGGTGCCCCAGCGCTTTTGCAGTGTTAAAGTCATCATCCATGGCTTCCACGAAGCGCTTCTCCGTTTCGGCAGCCGCGCGAGACAACTCTTCCTCGGGAGGTGCCACTTCGGCAGGGTCCAAATCCTCGGTGGCCAAGGTCACATTTCTCATGGCGTTCTTCAGTCGCTCGAGGGCAGCCTCCGCCTCTGCGATTCTCTCCCTGTTGAACTCTACCGGACTACGATAGTGTGTCGAAAGCAAGTAGAACTTCAGAATGTCAGGGTTCACCTCTGCACAGATATCCTCAACCGAGAAGAAATGCTTCGTGGACTTGGACATCTTCTCCCCTGTCAAATTCACAAGACCGTTCTCCACCCAGAAGTTCGCAAAACGTTTCCCCGTCGCCGCTTCAGCTTGGGCTATCTCGTTCTCGTGATGCGGGAAAACAAGATCTTGCCCTCCCCCATGTATGTCAAACGATTCGCCCAGGTACTTCATGGACATGGCAGAGCACTCGATGTGCCAACCGGGCCGGCCGTTGCCCCACGGACTCTCCCAGTACGGCTCTCCTTCTTTAGCGGCTTTCCAGAGAGCAAAGTCCAAGGGGTTCCTCTTTTTCTCCCCGGGCTCGACCCGTGCTCCCGCACGAAGTTCATCCAGTTTTCTGCCCGAAAACGTACCGTAGTCAGACCACTTCTCCACGGCAAAGTAAACATCGCCCCCGCTCTCGTAGGCGTAGCCCTTGTCCATGATTCTGGTTACTAGCTCAATAATCTCATCGATGTGTTCGCTTGCGCGCGGATAAACCGAAGCGGGCTTTATGCCAAGAAGCTCAGCATATTTGAAATAGGCTTCGATATTTCGCTCTGCCACTGCTTTCCAGGAGATACCCTCATCGTTCGCCTTTTGTATTATCTTGTCATCCACATCAGTGAAGTTGTAGATATAACGAACATTGTACCCGCGATACTCCAGGTATCTTCTCATCGTGTCACCGGCGATGGAGGCGTACATGTGGCCGATATGAGGCTTGTCCTGGACTGTCATGCCACATACATACATTCCGACATAGTCGCTGTGGACAGGTACAAATTCCTTCTTCCTTCTTCTGAAGTTGTCATAGATACGAATAGGCATCTCCAGAGGCTTCACTCCCTTTCTGACTCTTCTTCATCGGCTTCATCCGCCGCTTTCACTTCCTCCTTGGTATCCAAAAACGAAACTTGGATGTCTCCTCCCATTGCCTGGATGCACATCTCAATCCTCTTAATGTCTCTGTTTAGATTCTCTATCTCTCTAGCGATGGGGTCGGGCACGTGAATGTGGTCGAGAGTCACCGATGGCATCCTCCTACCCTCTCTCCTCGCGATCCTTCCCGGAATGCCCACTACGGTGGAGTTGTCGGGTACATCCCGCAGGACCACGGCGTTCGCGCCGATGTATACGTCGTCTCCAACCCTTATGTTTCCCAGCACCTTCGCCCCTGCACCAACGACCACCCTGTCTCCCAGCGTAGGATGCCTCTTTCCGCGTTCCTTGCCAGTTCCTCCCAGAGTTACCCCCTGAAAGAGCGTAACGTCATTACCGATAATCGAAGTTTCTCCGATGACGACGCCCGTACCGTGGTCGATGAAGAATCCTGTTCCAATCTCGGCGGCAGGGTGAATCTCAACACCTGTGAAGAAACGTGTGATCTGAGAAATCATTCTCGGCACCAGAGGTACTCCCCAGTGATACAGCCTGTGGGACACCCTGTGCCAGAACACGGCGTGAAAACCCGAGTAGGCGAGCATCACCTCCAGGGCATTTGTGGCCGCCGGATCTCTCTCCAGAGTGGCCCGAAGGTCATCAAGAAACACACTGCTCTCCTTTTCTGAGATTAGCTCCTTGCTCGAGGCGCCCGGCAGAAGGGCGACCCGTAACGGGCGAATCTTACCGCGTAAGCGTTTTCACTGTCTTGGAATCCAGCCGCTTCACGACCTCAGTGACAAGCCTTATCAGGGCCTCAAGATCTTTCCTGTCAACTATGGCAGTGTGGCTGTGGATGTACCTGGTGGGCACACCGAGAGTCAGTGAAGGAACACCTCTGTCGTGAAGATGTATCTTGCCGCAGTCGGTCCCACCCCTCTCCACGTAGGCGAAGTGATGCGGGATGCGCTTGGTCTCGGCGATATCAACCACCAGGTCCCGAAGCTTGGCGTTTGGAATCATGGAGCCATCATACACAACTATGGCGACACCCGCTCCAAGCTTCTCTTCTCTCGGCTCGGCACTCCCCGGAGTGTCATGCGAAATACTGACATCAAGAGCAAAACCAACGTCCGGTTTCACCGCAGCCACGCTTGTCTGAGCGCCCCTCAAACCTACCTCTTCCTGTACGGTTCCAACACCATAAACGACATTGGGATGGCGAGCCTTCTTCAGTCTCCGGAAAACCTCAACGATAACAGCGCATCCCATCCTGTCGTCCCAGGCCTTCGCCATATAAAGACGTTTGTTGCCCATGATCGTAAACGGACTGAAAGGCACGACCGGGTCTCCCGGCTTAACACCGAGTCTGCTTCTCACATTGAAGTTACCTGACGCTCCAGCGTCAATGAACATGTCCTTGAAGTCGAGCACTTTCTTCTTCTCTTCTTCCTGCAGCTCATGAGGAGGTTTAGACCCGATTATCCCTTCAAAGTCTCCCTTCGATGTGCGAAGTATCACTCGCTGTGCAAGGGCAACGTGCCCCCACCATCCACCGATTGGGAGGAATTTGATGAATCCCTCTTTCGTAATCTGTTTTACCATGAAGCCCACTTCGTCCATGTGCGCTGCCAGCATTATGGACGGACCGTTCTGCTTACCGCTCTTCTTGCATATCAAACTCCCGAGCCTGTCGTGAGAAATGTGTCCCAGTCCAGCTAGGTGCTTCTCCATCACGCGAGAGACGTCATCTTCGTGTCCCGATATACCAACGGCCTCCGTGAGCTCCGTGAGCATGAGTTCCAATTGATCCATTTTGTTCCTCCCCTGTTTCTCCGCTCTTTTCGACACAGCTCTGCAGCTAGGATTCTACCAGAAGTTCCACCAAATCCAACCGACTAAGTCGCGTTCGCCTTAGTTACCGCTTTCCGTCGGCCAACAGCCAATCTGCAGATTTCATCCAGAAGCTCAGGGAATTCCATGCCGTCTGCCCGGGCAGCCATCGGAACCAGACTAGTTCCTGTCATCCCGGGAATCGTATTCACCTCAAGACAATACGGCTTTCCTTCCGCTGAAAGACGGAAATCGACCCTGCCAAAATCCTCACACCCCGTCAGTCGATACGCCCGCATGGCAACACTACGAGTCTCCTCAGCCACGCTGTCTGGTATTTCTGCCGGTACGATGTAATTGCTTCTACCTTTCGTGTACTTGGATTCGTAATCGTAGAAACCCGATTCAGGCACGATTTCCACCACCGGGAGAGGCCTATCCCCAAGGATTGCAACCGTTATCTCTCTACCATCAATGTATTCCTCAACAAGAATCTCACGCGAGTATTTCAAGGCTTCTTCCACCGCCGGCACCACCTGTTTCTTCTCTGTTATTATGCTGACACCGATTGTGGAGCCCTGATTTCTGGGCTTGGTAACAACAGGAAGCCCTCCCAGGTCTGACATTGCGGCCTCCACTCCCTCAACGTGAGAACGTCCCACGACTCTCCACGCCGGAGTCGGAATCCCAGCATGCTCAAAGATTCTCTTTGATTGTATCTTGTCCATACAGAGAGCTGAGGCGAACATCCCAGAGCCGGTGTAGGGCTTGCCCATGATGTCAAGAAGTGCCTGCACCGTACCGTCCTCACCCGCTCCCCCGTGCAGTGCTACAAAAAAAAGCTCCCCTGAAGCGACATCAGAGTTCGATACGAACTCCGCCAGTCCGGGATTTCTGCCTGGACGAGCCCCGGCGACGGAGACGTCAAGAGTGTCTTTGAGGTCAATTTCAACGACTACGTGACCCTTCTCCGTCAGACCCTTGGAAATCGCTTTCCCAGAGGCAAGTGACACTTCCCGTTCGCTCGAGAGTCCTCCCACGAGAACGACTATTTTCATGCGTTTCCCCCGACTGCGTACCCTAGTCGTTTAAGACAGTTCTCCTTTCCGAGGATTTCAATTATCTGGGGCAGTCCGCGCCCGTGTAGACTTCCAGTAAGCGCGGCCCTTATTGGCATGAAAAGCTCTTTTCCTTTCTTCCCCGTCTCACGGCTCACCGCTGCGAGCCATTCCTTCGCCGATTCCTCGCTCGAGACGTCCATTTCTCCGAGTAAGCGAGCTGCTCCGGAAACGACGTCTGCCGAAGACGGCTCTTCCAGCAGATGTCGCGCCTCCGTTTCGTAATCGGGTATCTCGTCCCCAAACATCGCAACATGGTAAGGTAAATCGCCCAGCTTTGCCAGGTTTCCCCTGACGAGAGCGAGTATTTTCTGCAGTTTCTTTTCGTCCGCGTCCCTGAGCGACGTATTCTGGAAGAACGGGAGACTTAGACGAAAAAGGTAGTCGATATCCAGTGTTCTGATGTAGTGTCCGTTCATCCAATCCAGTTTGCTCACGTCGAATATGGCAGCTGCCTTCGTTGCTCTCTCAAGTGAGAAGGCTTTCACGATCTCGTCTATCCCCATAAGTTCCCTGTCATCGCCGGGCGACCATCCCAAAAGGGACAGATAGTTGACTATTGCTTCAGGCACGTAGCCCAGCCGTCTGAACTCGAAGACGGAAGTGGCACCGTCTCTCTTACTCAGTTTGGCCCTCTCCCGATTCAAAATGAGAGAGAGGTGGGCAAATTCAGGGGGAGCCGCCCCCAGGCTCTCGTAGAGCATGAGCTGCCTGAGAGTGTTTGGAAGATGCTCTTCCGCTCTAACGACGTGAGTGATTTCCATCAGATGGTCATCCACCACACAAGAAAAGTTGTAGGTCGGCATCCCGTCTGGCCGCACAAGTATAAAGTCGCCAACCATCCTTGCTGGAAATCGCACCTCTCCTCTCACAATGTCCCTGAGCAGGAACTCTTTCTCTGGCGTCGCGAACCTCAGGCTGGGCACTCTTCCTACGCTTTCCAGCTCGGCACGCTCTTGGTTCGAAAGGTTACGGCAATGTCCGTCGTAATGAGGCGACTGCCCGCGCGAGAGAAGCTCCTGCCTTCGTTGCTCAAGCTCTTCCGGAGTGCAATAGCACCTGTACGCTTGTCCGGCCCTGAGGAGTTTAAGTGCAGTCTCTGTGTAAATCTCTTTTCGCTCGGACTGTCTGTACGGACCATGACTGCCTCCGCAATCTGGGCCCTCGTCCCAGTCGATTCCCAACCACCTTAGATCAGAAACCACACCACCTTCAGACTCGGGGGAAGACCTGTCTACGTCCGTATCCTCTATTCTCAGGACGAAGCTGCCCTGCATCCGTCTCGCGAAGAACCAGTTGTAGAGCGCCGTCCTGGCCCCTCCCACGTGAAGGCTTCCCGTGGGACTAGGAGCGAAGCGGACACGCACTGTGTTCAAGTCTCATTCCTCCTCAAGCAGAGACTTCCTGCACAGATACTAGAGCCACAGAGACCGCGACGGCTCCCTCTCGGCGTCCGACAAAGCCCATGCCCTCATTCCGTGTCGCCTTGACCGACACAAGGCCGGGGTCAATCTGAAGAGCGTCTGCGATCCTCTCCTTCATCTGGCCGAAATATTGCGAGACACGCGGTTCCTCAAGAATCAACATAGTATCCACGTTGACTATTTGCCCACCTTTCTCTCGCACGAGGTCGCGAACCTTCGAGAGAAGCACGAGGCTGGAAATTCCTCTGTATCGAGCATCCGTATCTGGAAAGAGCTGGCCTATGTCTCCCGCCGCAACTGCGCCGAGAAGGGCGTCCGCAATAGCGTGACACAGCACGTCTGCGTCCGAGTGACCGGACAGGCCCTTCGAGAACGGTATCTTAACTCCCCCCAGGACCAGTGCTCTGTCTTCGGCGAAGGCGTGTGCATCGTAGCCCAGGCCGACTCTCAACGTACTTTCCATGGCGTGTGGACCGTCTCCCTACTCTCCTATTCCCACGACCGCTTTCTCTGTCGAAGCACGGATTCAGCAAGGGCAAGGTCGGATGCAAATGTTATCTTGATGTTAAAAGGGTCTCCCTCAACGACAACCACTCTTCTCCCCGTATACCTTACCATTGCGGCGTCGTCAGTGGCCTTTCGATCCGGCGGCCATCGACTAAATGCTTTCTGGATCATCTCGCGTCTGAATACCTGAGGCGTTTGCGCCAGCCAGAGTCCTTGTCGCGGAATCGTCCTCTCTATAGAGCCACCCGCCACCTTCTTCACAGTGTCTGATACGGGAACGGCAGCAATGGCTGCCCCGGTTCTTCTGCACGCAGCGACTGTCCTCGCTATCAGCCTCTCATTCAGGAACGGCCTCGCAGCGTCATGAACCAGAATGAATTTTGATTCGCCGGCAAACCTCAGTCCCTTCAATACAGAATCCTGTCGTCGTCTGCCTCCGGCCACGATGGCCTCGACCTTCCTGAAGCCGGCACGCTTGACTAAAAGCAGGCATTTCTTGAGAGAACTCTTTCTTGTAACGACCACCACCCTCTCTATATCCGGCGAGACCTCCAGGGCTTTCAGACAGTAGAAGAGAAGAGGCTTTCCACCCAGGACCGTGAACGCTTTATCCCCCTTGCGGTCCAGCCTGCGACCCGCCCCGGCCCCCACTACGATTGCCGCAGTATCACGTTCGCTTCTCAGTTTTCGTCTTCTCGAGGGCATGGTTTACGGCACTCCTCACATCAGTCGCCCCAACAATCTCTATTCTTTCAACGGATGAGGCGTCAGAAAGACTGCCTGAGGGAATGATTATTCTCTCAAAGCCGAGCTTTGTGGCTTCCTTCACTCGCTGTTCAATCTGAGTCACCCTTCTCACCTCCCCGCCCAGACCCACTTCTCCGGCTACTGCCGTGTGAGTTCTCACGGGCACGTTCCTGTAGCTCGACGCGACTGCAACTACGAGCCCCAGGTCGCTTCCAGGCTCATCAAGCTTTATGCCTCCGGCCACATTCACGAAAACATCCGAGGACGCCAGGTTCAAATTCATTCTCTTCTCAAGCACCGCCAGTAGTACCGAGAGCCTTCTGGAATCGTAACCGGTGGCAGCTCGCTGCGGAAAGCTGTACCCCGAACGGGAAACGAGAGCTTGTAGCTCCACGAGCAAGGGCCTTGTTCCTTCGATGCTGCTGACTACCACCGAACCGGGAGCGGTCGAGTCGCGCTCTGAGAGAAAAACACGAGAAGGATCCAGCACTTCCACGAGGCCCCTTTCGCGCATCTCAAAGACTCCGATTTCGTTTGTGGAACCGAACCTGTTTTTGGCTGCTCTCAGCACCCGGTAGTTTTGATAGCGTTCCCCCTCAAGATAGAGCACGACGTCAACCATGTGCTCCAGCACTCGCGGCCCGGCCACGGCCCCCTCCTTCGTAACGTGACCAACCAAGAAAAGGGCCGTCGAGTGTGCCTTAGCGAAATTCAGAAATCTTAGTCCGCATTCCCTTATCTGGCCAACACTACCGGGAGCACCGGTCAGCTCGGGATTGTAAACGGTCTGGATTGAGTCAATCACTGCCGCAGAGACTTTGAGTTCAGAGAGTTGATTCAGAATCACGTTTACATCCGTTTCGCAACTCACGTACAACTCCCCAGCCAAGGCACCCAGCCTGCCGGCTCTCATTCTCGTCTGAGACTCACTCTCCTCGCCAGAAACATAGAAGCCCGCCTTACCGCTTTCTGCCAGTCTGCTAAGGACTTGCAGAAGCAGAGTTGACTTGCCTATACCCGGATCCCCACCCACCAAGACGAGTCCTCCCGGCACCAATCCTCCACCGAGCACCCTGTCAAACTCTCCTATGCCGATGTCGCTTCTTTCAAGCTCCGAACTATCAATATCAGCGAGACGCCTCGGCTGCCGGAGCTCCCTACCGTTCTCGACCCATCTATCCGGGGTCCTTCTTCGTTCTTCCTCGACCGCGGTGTTCCACTCTCCGCAAGTCGGACACTTACCAAACCATTTTCCGCTTTCGTGTCCGCAACTCTGACAGATAAAGACGATTTTCCTCTTGACTTTCATACTCTCCGATTTCCTCTAGTCGATGCACACGATGACCGGCCACACACCGTCTTCCCAAAAGGAACAGTCACTGCAAACAAACGTGCTGTAGGGTTCTCCAGTGAAAAGTCTTCAGCCAGGAGACTTGTGTGCACACGTCCTTAGAAAGTCGGCAGGGCGGCACCATCGAACGCGACGCCACTGAACAGGAGGCACGGAAGTGGAGAACGCGTTTTGCTAGAAAAGACTGAATTTCAGATAGCGTCTCGGATGCTGCTTTATGTCAGCGATGAGTAATCTGGCTTCCAGCAGCGTGGTTTTCATCTCCGCATAGAGTGTCTCGTCGTTCAGCAGCTTCCCCAGCGATCCCTCTCCACTCTCCAGCTTCTGAAGGACACGCTCCACGGAATAGCTCACGGCCTCCAACCGTTCAACTACCCTCTCTGCGCCCTGAGAAGTAGTCGTAATTATCGAAACGGTACTGTCGATCTCGGGCCCTCTATTTTCAATAAATTCTCTGAGTTGCGCGCTACTATAACGGAGGTCCTCAACGGCTTCCCGGAGGCCTTCTCTGTTCTCTTCCACGGTGCCTCTTATGTCCTGGCTGAAGCTTCTGAGATCCTGAAGCGTCTCGCTTATCTCCCCACCTTTCTCAATCTCCTCCAGCACTCCGCGCACCTTCGTCACGGTCTGCTCGAACTCTTTGAGTGCCACTCCCAATTCACCCACCACTTCCGGGACTCCACTCTCGAATCTCCCATAGAGCATCTTGCCAGGTGAGACCTGCTCGGTTGACTTGCCCAGTTTCACAGCCACGTACTTCTCCCCCATCAGACCGATGTTTCTAATTATGAACTCCGTGTCGTCGGTTATCCTGATGCCCTTGTCCATTGACAGGTCCACGTAGACCTGGGCCCTTCCCAGTTCGATTTTCTTGACGAAACCCTTGGTGACGCCGTGCACCGTGACCGGATCTCCCTCACTCAGGCCACCAACTTCATCAAAGGCCACTCGAATCACGAAGCTTTCCCTCGCGACCTGAATCCCTTTGATCCAAACGATTCCGCCGATCAGTATAACGAGAGCGAGGATGACTGTGATGCCGACCTTAAGCTCTGCGCCACGTCTGTCCATCAGTCCCTCCTGTCAACTACGAACTAAAATAGGATCCCTCAATCACTGTCCATGAGTCGGTTTTTCATGAATCCGTTATCGGACCGGAAGCGCTGCCCGAAATGAACTGGCATACTCTCGAATCCTGGCAACGGCGGATCTCGTCGGGCGTTCCCTTATAGATGATCTTTCCATCATGAAGCATCGCGATCTTATCCGCGATCCTATATGCGCTTCTCATATCATGAGTTACAGCCACGGAGGTAATGGAAAGCTTTTTCTGAAGATTTCTTATCAAGCTGTTTATGGCATCGGCCATGATGGGATCCAACCCGGTCGTGGGCTCATCGTAGAGAACGAACTCGGGATCCATGGCTATGGCACGCGCGAGGCCGACACGCTTCTTCATTCCACCGCTCAGGCTGGAAGGTCTCGCGTCCTCTATACCTTCCAGCTCCACGAGCCCAAGCTTCTCGCTCACACGCTTCCTGATGTCCTTCTCTGAAAGGCGTGTGTGCTCTCTGAGGGGAAGCGCCACGTTCTCTCCGACTGAGAGAGAATCAAAAAGGGCGGCTCCTTGAAAGACCATTCCGAACCTCTTCCTGAGCTCGTTGAGTTGCTCTTCGCGCATCGTGGTGAGGTCATTGCCATCGATGTAGACGTGCCCACTCTCCGGGCGCATCAACCCTATGAGGTGTTTGAGAAGCACGCTCTTTCCACACCCGCTTCTTCCTATTACAACCAGCGATTCTCCATCTTGAATTGTGAGATCGAGCCCCCTCAAAACAGGTCGCCCGTCGAAGCTTTTCTCGAGTCCCTCGATCACTATCATACGAAGATCACACGGAATAGTAGTGAAGCCAACATGTAGTCGAGTATCAATATCAGCAGGCACGACGACACAACGGCTCTCGTGGTCGCTTTGCCGACACCCTCTGCGCCTCCTTCGGCATTAAAGCCAAAGTAGCAGCCCATCATCGTGATTACAACGCCAAAAAAGAGGCTCTTAACCAGCCCGCCGAGCACGTCTCGCAGGTGAAAAAAGAGACGCAGCCCTTCCATGAAAGTGTTGGTGGCCACGTCTAGTGACAGGATCGCCACCACGTAGGCTCCGCCGATTGCAAGAAAGTCAGAGAACACCGTTATCAGTGGAAGCATTATCATTCCTGCAAGAAGCCTGGGGACCGCAAGAAATCTTATGGGACTTATTCCTATTGTTTCCAGAGCGTCTATCTGTTCCGTGACTCTCATCGTCCCCAGCTCAGCCGCAATTGACGCTCCCACCCTTCCCGCAACGACTAAAGCAGTGAGCACAGGCCCGAGCTCGATTACCACGCTCTTGCCAATCACAGACCCCAGATATCGCATGGGGACGTAGTCCTGAAACTGGTATGCGGCCTGGACCGCTGCCACTCCGCCAGTGAATATCGAGGTCACAAAAACAAGCGGCATAGATTCTACGCCGATGGCCACCATCTGCTCGAAGATAAGATGACTCTTTTTCCAGAAGCCCGGAACAGCCCTTACCACGCGCAGAAAGAATAGGGACGCGCTACCGACCTGCTCTATCCCCCCAACAACCTTCTGTCCGATAGCGTGTGCTCCAAGTGTCGCCTGGTTACTGTTCATAGCGACGATCTTCTCCGTTTAGGGCAAAGTACGGTCGATAGGGAAAGGAATATGGGGATTACCGAACGAGCCTCAGAAACATCACGAACCCAGCGCCTCAAACTGTATCTGGCTGAGGAGAAGACGAGCAATGTCAAAAGAACCTCGAACGCAGTATCTCTTGCTAGAAAGGCTCTTCGGGAATCCTGGAAATGCTCTCAAAGCGTGTATACTCGCTTATGAACGCGAGGTCAACAGTCCCGATGGGTCCGTTTCTCTGCTTGCCGATGATTAGCTGCGCCTTGCCCCTGTTTTCCTCGGTGCGCTCGTAGACTTCCGGGCGGTATATGAATATCACTACGTCAGCGTCCTGCTCGATGGCCCCCGATTCTCTGAGATCGGAGAGCACCGGCTTTCTATCGCCGCCTCTGGCCTCGACGGCCCTAGAGAGCTGCGAGAGGGCCATGACGGGTACTTCAAGCTCCTTGGCAAGAGCCTTCAGCGCACGAGAGATCTGTGAGATTTCCTGCTGCCTGTTCTCAGAACCGGCAAATCCCCTCACCAGCTGGAGATAGTCCACGATGATGAGCCCGATGTCCACGTCGCTCTTGAGCCTTCGGGCTTTGGAGCGCATTTCGAGCACACTGATGGCGGGCGTGTCGTCTACATAGATGGGCGCCTTCGAAAGCTGTCCCGCAGCCGTTGTGAGAAGAGGCCATTCGGCTTCCCGCAGATAACCAGTCCTGAGCCTGTGGGCGTCAACACGAGCCTCCGAACAGAGCATCCTCAGCACCACCTGCTCTCTGGACATCTCGAGACTGAATATCGCTACGGGCGTCTTGCACCTTATGGCCAGGTGCTGGGCCACGTTCATGCACAAGCTGGTCTTGCCCATGGACGGTCGGCCCGCAATCACAATAAGGTCGGAAGGCTGGAATCCGGCAGTCTTCGAGTCCAGTTCAATAAACCCGGACTCGACACCGGTCACGTGTCTCTTCTTGTCATAAAGTTCCTGGATGACTTCAAAGCTGTGTCCTAGAATGTCGCGCAGGGCCACGAAGCCGCGCCGCGTCTTCGTGTCTGAGATGCCAAAGATGAGCTGTTCGGCTCTGTCAAGAACCGCACCTGACTCGTCCTTGGAACCATATGCATCCGTAGCTATCGTCGTTCCAGCATCGATGAGCTTTCGGAGAATCGCCTTTTCCAGAACAATACGGCAGTAGTACTCGGCGTTCGCCGCTGTCGCAACCTGTTCAAGAAGCGAAGCAAGATAGGAAGCCCCGCCAACCTGTTCCAGTTCCCCCCGTTTTCTGAGCTCTTCACTGAGGGTAACAAGGTCGACCGGCTCGGCTCTGTCGTGAATGGCGGTGATGGCCCGGAATATTTTCCTGTGACCTTCCCGATAGAAGTTGTCGTCCTCTTTGATCAGTTCAAGACATGTGCCCACGGCTCTTGCGTCAATGAGCATCGCACCCAGCACGCTCTGCTCGGCCTCTATGGACTGCGGTGGTACGCGGCCTGTTGCTGCATCAATCTCTGAAGTTTTCATGGTGCTTACTCCATTTCCAATCGCTCATCTTCTGGTCACCCATGCGATCACCGTTGAGGCCTCGCTTACTACTGCTTTGTTTCCTTCACTTCCAAATCTGTCTCATCTATTCCTCAAGAAGTCTCTGACCTTTTGCATGTCGTCCCAAACGGGCCTCTTGAGAGAAGCGTTGCGAAGGCAGGCAGCCGGATGATAAGTAGCAATCACCCTGGTACCCCTATAGAAGAGGTCTTCTGTCCTGTAACCGGCCATAGAAAGCTTCAATCCGCTGAGAGCCTGCGCCGCAAATCTTCCGAGTGCACAAATCACCTTGGGCCGTAAGATTTCAAGCTGCTCAATAAGGTATCGGGAGCAAAGCTCTATTTCGTGAGGATGAGGGTCTCTGTTCCCTTCGGGCCTACACTTGATGACGTTCGTTATGTAGACATCGTCCCGGCTGAGCTCAATCGCTTCAATTATCCGAGTGAGCAGCTGGCCGGCCCTACCTACAAAAGGTTTCCCTTGCATGTCCTCGTCTCTACCCGGCGCTTCGCCGACGAAGACAAGATCCGTCCTGGCACTTCCGGCTCCAAATACAACGTTCGTTCTGGACTTGTGAAGAGGACATCTCTTGCAGCCCTTGACCCTGTCCTCTAGTTGAGCCAGGGCCTGGTCCGGCGCCAGGTTTCCATCTTTGGGTCTGTCCTTCTTCCGATTCAGTACGAGAGAGGTTTCTCCCAGCGAGAGGCGTGCCTCGAGATAGCTCCGTGTGTCAGAAACCAAATGAGCAAACTCCTCGAGTTCCTTCACCTACCTACCCCCACCTCTAATTTCAGCCCTTCTTCCTAAGAGTCAGGGCCTTTTTCAGAACCTCTCTAGCCACCTCATACTTCGATAAGCGGGGAAGCTTCTCAACGCGTCCCCTGCGGTCGATCATTGAGACTATGTTTGTATCCTCCTCAAAGGCGGCTCCTTCAAGGAGAGGATTATTAACAACAATAAGATCTAGGTTTTTCTTCTTGAGCTTTTCTTTTGCGCGAGCGACCTCTTTCTCCACTTCAACTGCGAAACCTACGAGCAGCTTCTTTCCCTTCTTCTTTCCAAGCTCTCCGAGTATGTCTCGAGTTCCGCGGAGCTTGAGCGTAAGTCCTTCCCCGCTCCTGGGGATCTTGCCCTTTTCTGTACGTGCAGGAGCGAAGTCACTCACTGCCGCAGTCATCACTACCATCGTCGCGTTGCGAGCAGCGGCCATGACGGCCGTCCTCATATCAGCCGCCGTTCTCACGGTGACCAGCTTCACTCCCGATGGAGGCTCAACTGAGACGCGGCCGCTCACAAGAGTAACTTGAGCCCCCATGTCTCTTGCCGCGGAGGCTATAGCGTGGCCCATCTTGCCGCTTGACCTGTTCGAGATATATCTCACGTCATCTATCGGCTCTTCTGTCCTTCCGGCAGTAACCAGCACCCTTGTGCCGGAAAGGGCGTTCCTGTCTCTCAGCAGCAACTCCAGCTCCTCTACGATTTTCTCAATCGGGGCCAGTCTACCCTTCGCTTCCTCTCCACACGCCAGAGCTCCACTTTCCGGTTCCACGAAACAGTAGCCGAGCGACCGCAGTCGCGCCACGTTCTCCTGTACTATGGGATTTTCCCACATCCGCACATTCATAGCCGGAGCGAAAACGACTTTTCCTTGGGCCGCGATGACAATGGAACTAAGAAGGTCGTCCGCAATCCCCGATGCGACTTTCCCGATGATATTGGCTGTAGCCGGGGCAATCAAGATGAGATCCGAATCCGTAGACGCCTCGATATGCTTTACCCTCGACGAGGCCTCGGACGGAGCAAGGTCAGCCGTCGTTTTCGGTGGGCTCGTAAAAAGATCGATGAGAACACTATTGCCAGAGAGAACCTCAAACGTAAGAGGAGAAATGAACTGCCTCGCCGCACTGGTCATGCACACAGTCACTCTCGCCCCCCTCTTGGTGAGCTCTCGCAGCAATTCCACTCCCTTGTAAGCGGCAATGCTACCGGTTATCCCGAGTAGCACTCTTGTTCCCTTGAGTTTCGGACGATTCATTGGACTCATTCGCGCCGTCTCTCTTCAACTTCATACGTGTGCTTAACCTGACCCTTGTTCACTCTCTCGATTGCTGACAGGGTCACCTTCTGCCCGGCCTCCTCGCTGGAGTGCCTCAGGATATCGTTCAAGCGCCTGGCCTCTCTTGCAGCAATTACTGCCAGCTCATATTTGTTCGGAAAGGCACCGTTGTTCTCTCCGCGAGAATTCTCCATGCGACCACTCTCCTCTCCGTTGGCTCTGTTCAGCTGTTTTCTCCCGTGAAAAGCCGAGACATACGACATTTCTCTGCTTCAATAATGCTCTTCAGCTCGCCGAGCGCCTTATCCAGCTCGTCGTTGATGATGAAGTAGTCGTAATGCTTTCGATATCTCATCTCTTCCTCGGCGTTCCTGAGCCTTGTCTTGAGAACCTCCTCGCCCTCGGTCTTTCTTTCCCTAAGTCTCTTCTCCAACACACCGAACGAGGGAGGCACGACAAACACGAAAACGCCGTCAGGGAAGACTTTTTTCATACTCTGTCCTCCCTGCACGTCCAGGTCCATGATGACCGCCTTGCCGCGAGCCAGAAAGGGGCGAACTGAGAAGACCGGGGTCCCGTAGAGATGATCGTGCACCCTGGCCCACTCAAGAAGCTCCTCGGCCTGAATCATCGACTTGAACCTGTCCGTGTCAACGAAATGGTAGTCTTGACCATCGACTTCCTCTTTCCTCGGGGGCCTAGTTGTAGCGGAAATCGAATACACCACGTCGGGGCAATCTGCAACGACCCCCTGGCAGAGCGAGGTCTTTCCGGCCCCGGAGGGACCGGAAACCACCACGGGAAAGGAGACTTTCCTGGCCCCCACATTTATAAGAATACTATTTCCACTCAAGTGACTCAACCCTCCGGGCTAATCTGCCTAGCCTGCAAGGCTAGCACAACATTCGTCCGAACTAACGCCTGTCCCTACTCTACGTTCTGCACCTGCTCTCTGAGTTTCTCAATATCATCCTTGATTTCGACTATGCTATTGACAATCTCTACGTCCGCGGCTTTGGATCCTATCGTATTCGCCTCACGATTCATCTCCTGAAGCAGGAAATTGAGTTTCCTTCCTACAAGCTCGGGAGCCTCCAGCAAGGCTATAAACTGCATCACGTGTGCCCGGAGCCTTACGCACTCCTCCGTACAATCAAGCTTGTCCGCGAACAAGACAACTTCTAGCGCCAATCTGTCTTCCGCAATCTCTCCGCCTTCGAGTAACTCCGAAAGTCTTCTGCGAAGCTTCTCTCTGGCTTCAGTGAGGCGTACGGGCGCTCGCTTTTCAATCGCGTCCAAGTGCTTCAGCAGGCGTCGCACCCTTCCGCTCAAATCTGCTGCCAGTGTTTTGCCTTCTGCATCCTTCATTGATAGCATGTCACTTAGAGCCGATGTGACACTCCTCTCTATGAGTTTCCAGCTCTCCTCGTCCTCCGTCACCGCCTTCTCCGGAGTTAAAAGGTCCGGGAAGCTTGCAAGGGTCCTGAGGTCGATCTCCCCAGGCAAGCTGTATCGCTTCTTGAGCTCGCCCATCAAACGAACGTATCTGTCGGCAACATCCGTATCCAGACCCAGGGCCCCCTCACTATTATCACCGTTCCAGGTCACCGCAACACTGACCTTCCCTCTCGCGATTTTCCCCTGAACCAGACTCCGCACTTTGGATTCCAGATGTGCCAACCATTTCGGAAGCTTCACGGAAATCTCACAGAACCTGTGATTCACGCTACGGATTTCGGTTACAAGAAATACACCCTCGTCTTGGACTTCGCTCCTGCCAAAACCTGTCATGCTTCTGACCACTAGGACTTTCCTCCTCGTTCCTGTGAGCGATCAGCGATGGCCCTTGAAGATACCCCGTCAGGGCTAAAGGTATCTCTTTTAAGGCGCTGGCTTCTCCCTGACCGTGTCTGAGTGAAGAAAGGGTTCCTCGAGGGAAATGCAGCACTTTTCGGTAAGTAATGTAACAAAATGTCCTATATTACTCTAGGAGACCTGAGGCGCAGTGTCAATCCGAAAGTAGAGGAGAGGGTCACAGCTCCCAGGAAGCGCACGCGGCGTCGGATAAATCCCTCCGACCACATCGCTGCACGAAGCAAAGCAAGACGATGTCTTGCCGCCAGAGCCTGCAGGGCCGCTTGACGGAGGGGTAAGCGCTTCTTTCCTGCGCCGCTGGTGTGTTTCCGGGTCTGGTCACTTATCGACCACTCTGGTAAACTAGAAGTAAGAGATAACGAACGAAGTACCGGACCAGTGACCCCGTGGCCAAATGGAAAATCTAGTTCTTGCGAAACTCATCAAAGAGATCACTCCCGAGATTGCCGGTAGGAAGGTGGAGCGAGTATTAGGAACCCCACCGTCCAGCCTTCACATTGAACTGGAACGGACAGGAAAGGATCCGGAGCCCTTTGTCACGATCTCGCTCGACCCGCGCTTTCCAGCTCTTTTCGCGTTGGAAGCGGAAATTCCGGAAGCACTCGCAAAGTGGCTTAAGGCATCGGCGCCCAAAATACTCAGCATTCTGTCTGAGGTTCCGGCAGACTCGCTTCCCGAGGGATTCATCAGGGGAATGTCGGCCTCGCTGCGAGGAGCCTACGTAGCAAGCATCGAGCAGTACGATCGGGACAGGGTCGTAAAAATCTGCTTCTCTAAGAAGAGAAGAGAATCCCACCTCGTCCTCTGGATCGAGCTCTTCGGAAGAAGGCCGAGCGCTGTGCTTGTCGAGGCCCCGGGAGAGAGAATCCTTGCATGTAGCCGTGAGGGAACCACGTCTGCATCTGGGTCTCTTCTGAGACCCGGAGAAACGTACGTTCCCCCCTCCAGAAAGGACAAGATCGGAGTGGAGTCTCTTTCTGTGGACTCCCTCAGGTCTCTCGTGGAGGGACGGGCTGCCGAGGAGCTGAGCATGCTGCTCTCGCGCAAGATCAAGGGGCTTAGCCCGCAGACAGCCGCGTACGTGGTCCGGGGAATCACTTCGGAAGTGTCCCCACCAGATGCAGGTACGCTGCTTGAGGGACTCAAAGAAGTGCTCCTTAGAAGCGATGAGCGCCTTCGACCCACACTTAAAGCCGGCCTTAACACCTCCACCGGGCGATTCATGGAACGAGAGAAAACCTCGCCGAAGGGACGTCCCGTTGGCACCGGCGCGGACACTGCGCAGATGGCTCGGCCGGATTCCGGCGACGAGCGCGGTGACGCCAGCAATTTAGACCTTGTCCTGTTACCCTTCGGCGCCCCGCACTGGGAAGAACTAAGTTCTGCCACGATGGTTTTCCCCACCGCAACAGATGCAATACGTTCGGCGTTCTTTCATCTCTGTCGCTGGCATGCGGTTCATTCCGCTGCAAGCATGCGCAGGCAGGTCCGAGCTCTTCTGGGGCGGCTTCACAACCTCCGGCGTTCGCTGCAGATGGATATGACTTCGGCTGAGAAAGCTGCGGATTACAGAAGAATGGCGGAGCTCGTATTGGCCAATCTTAAAACCGTCAAGAGGGGAAGCACCAAGCTCGAGGTTCCAGATATTCATGGCGAAGGAGAAACGCATATCTGCGTAGACTTGGACCCCTCTCTTTCCCCTTCGAAAAATGCCGAGCGGTATTTCAGAAGAGCGCGAAAGGCAGAGAGAGCGTTCGAACGAGTGAAGAGCCGTTTAGCCGCGGTGGAACGCGCCGCGGAAGTCGTCAAAGAATTCGGCGAAGCGATCCCCGAAGAAACGAGCTCATCAGAAAGCGCCTTGCTCGCTCAAGGGTTTAACCGCATCGTGGACCGACTCCGCGCCCGTAAAACAGTGGATGCGAGACACCTTAAGTCTCTCCCCGTGACCTTTGGCGCGCGAAGAGGCCCGGTCTCTCCCGAGGGCCCGGCAACAGGAAGAAAACCTGGGAGAGCAAGTCAAGCTGCCGAGAGGGAAGCACCCGAGCCGAGACAGAAATCCGAGTCAAGCCGGCGTCTCCGAACACGTCGACGACCTTCCCGTGATGAAACCGGGACAGCCTTCAGTCCGCGCGTGTTTCAGACTTCAGACGGATACGCTGTGATCGTCGGAAGAAACAGCAAGCAAAACGACTACATTACTTATCGCCTTGCAGCGCCGGACGACCTCTGGTTTCACGCTTCGGGCGTGCCCGGGTCACACGTCATACTTAGAAGGAAGGGAAAATCAGACCCGTCGCGGAAGGCCATAGAAGAAGCGGCAGCAGTTGCGGCCCATTTCAGCAAGGGCAGAACTTCTTCTGCTGTTCCCGTCGTCTATACCAGGAGAAAATACGTGCATAAGCCCAAGGGGTCGCGTCCCGGAGTGGCAACGTACTCTCGCGAGAAGTTCATAATGGCAAAACCCGTGAAGCCAAAACCGGCTGGCTGAAAACCTCACCCGACCCTCGAGACGCGCTCGGTTATGGCAAAACCTCTCAATCGGGCTTCTTCTACGATTCTCTCACCAGGTACGGCAAGCTCGATGGGTGTTGCACCGCGAGAAATTTCTCCCCGCGCCGCCAGAATGGCAACTATCGAGGCATGCCAGCCGGTCAATCGCTGCATTGCCGTGAAGCCGGTGTTCTCATCGTAGTAATCAACGAGCTCGACAACCGCTTCTACCCGCCTGCCTTCCTTTACGCCAATGCACTTGACTCGCATCACGCCTACGTCGCGCACATCGGGCCCCGTTATCTTCGGCTCCAGCATGGCGTGAAAGAACTCACGCGGAATGACTGCGACATCACCTATTTGCACTGGCTCGGTTTCCAAGAGCCCGAGCTCTGCAAATGCGCTGAACTGAGCCCAATGACCCGGATAACGAAGGGTCCTGTTCTCGAGGCGGGCCAGCTTTCCCTCAAACGTCCACGGCGTCGTCGACAGTCCCCCGGACGTCACGAAGGCCTCCAACCTCCCCAGCGGCTCGGGAAAGTCGAGCTGCTCGTAGCCGTCAAAACAGGGGACCTTAACGATTTTCCCCTCCCTGAGGAAATGTGCACTGCCTGAGTATTCGTTGCTGAGGCCGCGTATGTCGAAAGACAGCCCGAAATTCCACGGCGGTTTTCGCTCCTGCGGCAGGCCTCCATCCCAGATGTAGACTTCCATCGGCTCGTCGACGAAGGACATGGCGTAGAGCGCAAGAGAGATGTTCATACCGGGTCCCATACCGCAGTCCGGGATGATAGATATGCCCGCGTCTCTCGCCTCGGAATCATAATCGAGTTGCTTTCGGACAACGGCGGTATTACCTCCAAGATCGCACATGCTCGTCCTGGCAGCGATTGCTGTCTCCATTATTGCCAGATTAAGGGAGTACGGCACAGCGCTGAGAAAGGAGTCAATCCCTTCAAGAACGGCCGCCAACCGGGTCGCAACAGTGACGTCTGCTTGCACTGCGGATGCGACGCGCCGGTTGAGCAGCTCGTTGATACGCTCAGCACCTGCCCGTGCGGCACCCTCGTTTAGGTCAACGAGTATCACCTCTGCCGCGTCACCGAATTTGGCCATGTCGTACGCAGCGGCAATCCCCTGCCTGCCGGCTCCCAGGACAGCGTACATATAGCTCATCCGTGTTCCTCCAAGTTGCGACAGCTAAGGATGCAACACCCCCGGCGGCAAGGAACCCACCCACGTGCGCATCACCATCTCGGAGAACGGAGCGATTCTCCGTCGGCTAACCGCTCAGCGACTATTCTTTGTACACGACTGCGGTGCCGCTGGCGCTGACCATAAGCATGGATCCCTGCCCGATGGTTTCGTAATCAAGATCAACACCTATGACGGCGTTTCCGCCAAGAGACTGCGCGTTTACTTCCATCTCGCTCAATGCGATTTGCTTGGCCTGTCTAAGCTCGCTCTCGTAAGACCCCGACCTTCCGCCCACGATATCCGTAATCCTTGCGAACAAATCCTTTACGATATTCGCACCCAGAATGGCCTCTCCACTCACAAGTCCGAGGTAACGAACGATCTTCTTGCCCTCTATGTTCGGAGTAGTTGTAACCAGCATCTACGTTCCTCCTTTCTCAAGACCTCCTGAGGGCCAACACCTCAAAATATACCCTCTTGCGAAGCGGTATCGCAACAACATGCACCGGCAGCATAATGAAGTGAATGAAGAAGGGTCTGGACAGAAGCCTGTATTTTCTCCACTCATATTCACCGGCAAAATTCCGGAATCCTACCGCTTCAAATCCGACCTCATCCAGAGCTGCGCCGATTGACTTCTTCGTGAATCCACTGACGTGGTACGGGGATTTGAAGGGAGAGAGGCGGGCCGAGAGCTCGCCCCTGCCGAACAGTTTGAAAAGAACTTGCCTGACGTCGTTGTACAGAGAATCCTCATTGGGAACGCCGAAAAAGAGAAGACCTCCTGCTCGCAGAACACGCTTGATCTCGCGCAAGAGCTTCATCGGATCCACCACGTGCTCCAAGACCGAATTCATGTATACTGAATCAAAGAACCCGTCCGGGAAGCTCGCCTCAAAGATACTGCCCTTAATGAAGTGGATTCTCTCGTTCTTTGCTGCATCAATTCTGTTGTCCGAAATGTCGATTCCGTAGGGACTCCAGCCCCTGGCTGAAGCCTCGATGAGTACGTGTCCCTCCCCACATCCTACGTCAAGAAATCTTTCAACGTCCCCCCGTGCGCATTCTTGAAGCCAGTCAAGCTGCCTCCTCCTATCCTCCTTCCTCTTTTTCGCCCACCAGGGAAGCATTTCTTCGAAGTAATCTTTGGAGTACAACATCTCCCAGTCATCTTCACTCAGGGATACCTCTGGAGCGACGAAGTAAAAGCTGCAGGTCTTGCATGCTACAACATTGTAGTCAGTCTTAACGAGAGGAGCTGCCTGGGGAGACATCTGAGGCCTTCCGACCAGAGAGATCTGAGTGCTACCGCAGACCGCGCATTTGGGGTTGGTAGGATGATTCATTGAATGAATCTGGAGGAATTCCCTCTCAGTGAACTGTTTCTTCAGTGAAGTATTGACGCTCGAGCTTCAATCACTCTTGAGTATCATGAAGACGCCATCGAGGCATCCGTCATTTCAGAAGTACAACCTTCTTCGTTTCTGTATGCCCCGGCGCCTCCAACCTGCAAAGATACACGCCGGAAGCAACTTCATTTCCTGCACCATTGAGACCATCCCAGGTGACCTCATATCGACCGACCTCTCTCCAACCTTTCACCAGGTCACGCACCGGCCTGCCCGCCACGTCAAAGACCGTCAAGACGACCCGACCGGGCTGGGCAATAGAGAACCGAATTCTCGTTACCGGATTGAACGGATTGGGTGCATTCTGCTCAAGCCCTGTCACCTGAGGAGCTGGGGGGGGATTCGGGACATCCGTAATATCCCCCGCTGGGAGAAGTGAGAATTTACTTTCGTTGCCATGGATGTCCAGGGCGCTCAGCTTAAAATGGTTCTCGATGTTGGGATCGAAATCCCCGTCCACGAAGAAGCTGTCTGCCGGTTCTCCGATGCGATTGCTGTCAGCGGGAACAAACCCTTCTTCATGCCCCTTGTAAACGGCATAGTGCGAAAGGTCAAACTCGCAATTGTGCCGCCACGTAATGAGAAGCTCAGGAGGCGGGTAACTGTAGTCACCCGTCACACCCTCGGGCCTACAAGGAGAAAGATTGTCCACACTGTAGCCACTGTCAACAGGGCTGTAGTACTGGATCGAGGGCACAGAGGTCTTTGCGAGGATGCAGTAAGCGGAATATACGAAAGAAAAGGAGGAATCTGCCAGGGTCGGAACAACACGGACATACTGTTGCGCTTGCTGGGCCCCAACACTATCAACCATCTCCCACGTCCCCGGAGGAAACTCGCCCGAAGGAATTCGCCTGGCGCCGCTCGGCTGCCTTTCCGGGGGCGTCGGCACAGGTGATCCCTCTTCCACGCGGCGGAAGATGTAATAGTACGTAATCGGAGAAATTTCCTCATCTGTGAAATCGAGTCCGGAGCGTGTGAAGTGAAGAAGGACCCAACCACCTTCGTCTCCGGGAACATCAACGATGGAATCAACAATTGCAGAATCGTAGAGCCATTCCAGCCTAAGAGAATCGCAGGCAGGATTCTCACCCTTCTCGGCATCGTAGACATGCTTAGATTCCCACAACAGACCTCCGCCGGGACGGTCAAAGCACTGCCAGGAAGTATCAAGAGGGAAGTCTTGCCAGTTAACTCCGCTATCGGCGCTCACGTGCCAGTAAACCGAATCGCTCTGAACAGTAACCATCTTTGCCCTGACTATCCTCTCGGCAAGGGAGTTTAAGACGAGAGACCTACCTACGTTTTCCTCCGTGCTCCAGCCACGCTGAAAGACCTGTATCACCTGAAGACCCCCATACCGGTCAGCGACGAACGCGTAGTCACCGGAGACTGCGATGTCAGCTGCCCAGTCAGGCGTGTCACAGCTTCCGGCCGAGTCGGGATTGGACGGGTCACTGATGTCGATCACGTGAACGCCCGAATTGGCATCGGCAACGTAGGCATAATCTCCCACGACCGTCACTGCCCGCGCTTCGTCAGGGGTATCGTATCTTGCAATTGCGATGGGGCTTGCCGGATCACTGATGTCCATCACTTGGAGACCATACCAGTCCTCAGCCAGATAGGCACGGTCTCCGGAGATTGCGACGTCGTAGACTTCGTCCGGAGCCTCGTAGATTCCTGCAATCCAGGGAGAATGAGGATCGCTGATGTCTATCACTCGGAGCCCAGAAAGACCATCAGCGACGTAGGCGTAGTCGCCCGAGATGACGACCCCGTAGGCCTCTCCCGGCATACTGCAGCTTCCAACACAATCTGGACTCAGAGGATCGCTTATGTCGATCACTTGAAGACCACTCAGCCAGTCTGCCACGTACGCATGGTCACCGGAAAGCGCCACTCCGTGCGCAGAGCCCGGTGTGTCGCAGTTGCCTGCCGAATCAGGGAGAGCAGGATTACTGATGTCTATTACCTGAAGGCCGTAACTGCCATCAGCAACGTAGGCGTAATCACCTGAAACAACGACGTGGTGTGCCTCTCCAGGCGTATAGTGACTTCCCATCAACACAGGATCCCGGGGATTGCCTATATCCACAACCACAAGACCCGCCCCGCTGTCAGCAACGTAGGCGCGATCTCCTGATATCGCTACTGCACGAGAGAAATCGGGAGTGAGACAGCTTCCGGCGAACAGCGGAGGAAGGACAGGGTCTGCAATTCGAATCACCTGAAGACCACCGCCGAAATCAGCAACGTAGGCGTAACGTCCGGACGTTGCCACTCCGCGGGCCCAATCAGGAGTGTCATGACTACCCACGGCAACAGGATTGGGGGGGTCGCTTATGTCGAACACCTGAAGACCGTGTGTCCGGACTGCCACGTAGGCATAATCACCTGACACCACCACTCCGAAAGCAAGGTCCGAAGTACTGCACTCTCCTGCAAAGACCGGCGCCGAAGGATTACTGACATCCAGAACTTGAAGACCCGAGCTGTAATCAGCCACGTAGGCGTAGTCCCCGGACACGGCAACTCCGAGTGCCAGACCGGGCGTGTCATAGCTTCCGGCGAGAGCGGGCACGGCGGGATTGCTGATATCCACCACCTGAAGACCCGAGCTTCCGTCTGCCACGTAGGCGCGGTCTCCCGACACGACAACATCGTTGGCCAATCCAGGGGTATCGCAGCTGCCCCCGGAATCGGGATTAGAGGGATCTGCGATATTGATGACCTGCAGGCCGGACCCTCGATCAGCCACGTAGGCGTAGTTCCCGGACACTGCAACCCCGAAGGCATACTCGGGAGTGTCGAAGCTGCCAGCAAAAACGGGGGCCGAAGGATCACTCATGTCGACTATCTGAAGGCCGGAATCGTAGTCCGCCAGATACGCGTAGTCTCCAGAGATAAAAACCCCGTAGCACAGCCTGGGAGTATCGTGACTGCCCGACGGAAAAGGATGTGTGGGATCGCTGACGTTGATAACCTGAAGTCCAGATTCACCGTCTGCAACGTAGGCGTAATCACCTGAAAGGCAGACCGCGTGGGCAAATGCGGAAGTGCTGCAGCTTCCTGCAAAGCTTAGCTCAAACGGATAGAGCTTAAGTTGGCCGCCGCTGGTATCCCACCAGGCGGTAGTGTGGAGCGTATCGCAGTACTGCTTGCTGCTGAAATTCTCCGTGTGTTGATGAATCGAAGCACCCACTGTCCCGAAGAACAACCCATTAGAGATGAACAGCAGATAGGTTACTTTTAAAATCCGACCGAATCGTTCCATGCCCACAGCACCTTCCTAAGGAGACGCTCTTTCCTATTGCCGAGGCTTAGGACAGTAGCGCCTACAGAGCCGTTGCGACACCGATTGACTGAAACAAGGCCGGCGTTTCATCCCGGAAACACGGCGGCTTACTCCACCGTTGGGCTCTACTCCCGGGGGTGCGAAGACAAAACACCAGGGTGTATCGCCCATCCGACTGACCAGGTGCCCGTGTCGTCTCTGACAAGACAGGCGATTCCTCCTGACCGGAAGGCAAGCGGCTCGTCCTCCGCTCTTCCGCTCAGCAGAAGCCCCGCCAGCCTACCCAGGTAAGGCATGTGTCCTACTAAGAGGACGTCCTCTTCTCCCTCGGACAGACGGTCGGCCCAGACGGAGACGTCGGCAAGAGGTTCCAGCCCGCTGGTCTCATGGACGCCTTCGAGCGGTTTCAAGAACTCAGCCAAGATCTCCGCAGTCTGTCTTGCCCTGAGCTTTCCACTGTGCAAGATGTTTTTCACCCGTACGTTGGTGTGCTCAGACACAAAGGCTGCCACCCTCATGACCTCAATACGACCCCACTCCGAGAGCGGACGCTCAGGCGCCTCCTCTTTCGGTTTTGCCTCACCGTGCCTCACCAAGTAGAGGTTCATCCGTCTTGCCTCGCACAGACAGTCGCAACGCACGCGCTGCAACGGACCAAGAGAAAGTCTGGCCGCATCAAGACAGACGAATTAGGGGAAATCCGTGATTTCCCCCTCATCCGTAGCCTTTTAAGGCGCTCGATTACTCGAGCAACATACCTGACGCCATCTGTTGACGCCTTCAATCGAGCAAAACAGCCAAAAGCGTCCTAGTATCTCCTAAACTCTCTCCTCTCCCTGTTGCGAGGAGGACGTGCCTCATCTACTCTCAGCGTCCGACCCAGGAACTCGGTCCCATTCAGAGCCTCTTTGGCCTTCTCTGCTTCCTCTGCGCTCGACATCTCTACGAAGCCAAAACCCTTGCCCTCGATCACATTCACCTGCCTGACTTCTCCGTGCCCCGCGAACAACTCCTGCAACTGTTCATTAGTAGCAGAATAACTTAGATTACCCACATAAAGTTTGCTACCCTGCATCCGAAACTCCTTTTACTCTTCTCTTAGTCCAATAATGTTTCTCGGAAAGGCAGAAGCAAGATAGCAATCCAGACCTCTCTAGTCGCAACATTATCAAACACAAGAGAACGCTTTAGAAAACCCGGTCAACGAAACTCAATTGACTGTCTATACCACCCCCTCCTTTCGACTGTCAACCATGCCAAGTCACGATGTCTTCTTGAACTTCCCAGGTAGAAAGGGCCGAGTGAATAGCATCAGGCAGCAAAACACGGAGGCGCAGTCGCTATTGGCAGTCGTAACCTTCACGGCGGGAAACTCAACCTGTCCCCTTCGAGCATCTCGCAAGCTTCGACCCACACCCTCGAGCTTGCAAGCAACCCTCGATCATCAGTCTCTCGTATCATACTCCACAACGACGCCCTTGTCAATTCCTAATTCATTCACATGCCTCTGGCCGCGGGCATGCATAAATCCTGCCAGGTACGGTTTAAACTGGGTACGGAACGGCCTTGGGGCTACGCCCTCCCTCCCTTCCCAGCCACAAGTCTGACCTGTTCCAGGAGGGCCCTCACAAGATGCTTCTCCCTAACCTTCCGGACGATCACACCCTTTCTGAAGACCAAACCCTCATGCTTCCCGCCCGCAATACCGACGTCCGCGTGACTGGCCTCACCGGGTCCGTTTACGCCGCAGCCCATCACTGCAATCGTCAAGGGAACGGTGAGTGTACGCACCTTCGTTTCGAGTTCTCTCGCAATTCGTTCAACATCTATCTCACATCTGCCGCACGTGGGGCAACATATCACAACCGGCCCTTTCTCTCTGAGGCCCAGTGCCCTCAGAACATGAAAAGCGACTTCTACCTCCTTTACAGGGCTAGCAGCGAGAGACACCCTCACGGTATCCCCGATGCCTTCAGATAGAAGGACGCCGATTCCCGCTGCAGAAACCACGGCTCCTCTGAGCAACGTGCCCGCTTCCGTTATGCCCACGTGAAGCGGGTACTTCACTGCCGCCGCCAACTGTCTGTATGCACGAATCGTAGTGGCAACGTCCGAGGATTTGGCAGATATGATGATGTTTCGGAAATCCAGGTCTTCCAGGATTCGAACGTGACCCATTGCACTTTCTACCATCGCATCATGCATGGCATCAGAGCCGAATCGAGCAACGAGCTTTCTCGGCAACGATCCTGCGTTGACGCCAATTCGAATGGACGCTTTCCTGGAATCGGCGGAGCGTACTACCTCTTCCACACGCTTGCGGCTCGATATGTTCCCCGGGTTGAGCCTTATTCCGTCCACGCCCTCTCTGAGCGCCGCAAGCGCCAGTCTGTGGTCAAAATGGATGTCTGCAACCACAGGAATCGAAGAGCGGGAAACGATTTTCCCCAAGGCCTTGGCCGCTTTCATGTCTGGAACTGCTACTCTCACCAGCTCGCAGCCAGCTCGTTCAAGGGCCCGAATTTGCCTGACGGTGGCGGCAACGTCTCTCGTATCAGTCTTGGTCATCGACTCAACCACCACGGGGGCGCCACCTCCAACGCGCAAGGGACCGATCTGGATCCCGAGCCTTACCTTTCTTTTCCAAGGCAGCTTCCTGTTCTCGCGCCCCACGTCCGTCCGTTTCACACCACTCGATTCTGTCACATCAATACTCCCGCTGGTTCTGTGGCCGCCAGAGCAACAGGCGCGGAACGAAATCCGCCACCCTCGACGGGAAACGTCGGAGCGCTCTCCGGATAAGCCGTCCTTCTGTTCACCCTGTTGCCGCCTCAGCTTCAGGCTAGAACTCTGGTGTCACCGCGTCTTTTGGTCACGCCTTTCCTGTCAAAATACTCAAGCAGCGGCACCGCATACTTCCTTGTCGCCTTTATCAGATCCTTGAAATCCGTAACTTGCATCTGCCCTTTTTTAGAGAGAAACGACTTTAGAAGGTCTTCGGCCTCGCTTATCTTCTCCGAGTGGAAGTAAAGCTCCGACGTAACTTTGACGATTCTGCCTTCCTCAATCAGAATCTGCAGCACATCCACGATTCTCTCGGTCGTATCGGAAGAGGCAAGTTCTTTGAGATGGGGCACGTTAAAGCCGGCATCCAGCAGCCTGCGCTCAGTTTCCCGCTTGAGTCTGGCTTCTTCGGGCGGAAAAGTGATATCGGGAGTGTCTAATCTGCACTTGTCTTCCCTGACGAAGAGCTTCCCTTCCGCGCTGAGAGCTTCCATTAGAGCAGAAAAGAGTTCACCAGAAACGGAAGCGAACCTGTTCCTTAATTCTCCCTTCGTCATTCCCCACCTCAGTTTGTGACGCTGCTGATAATCTCTGAGACAATCTTCTATATTACTCTTGAGTGCATCGAGAGTGTCCTGATGGAAGAGGGCGCTCCCGATTTTCCGAACGCTCCCCGCCTGGGTGAGCTCTTTGAGCGGCTCCTCCGTTTCAGAAACCGCGACGCCCGAGAGCTGCGACAGTTCAGAAACCGGTGTACCCTTCTCTCTGCGGCCTCGAATGGCGTGCTCGATCTTTTCCAGGGGTGAACCGCCTTCGACAAGTGAGAGAAAATCCAGGATGCTTCTGTCCTTTCTTCTGTGCTTTGAGGCATGGGGAACGAGTATGGTCCCTCCGCCAATCGTGATCTGTGGAGAGTATGACCTTATCACGAATCTGTCACCCTCGAAGGCAATCGCAGGAAACTCGAGTCTCAACTGAGCAAACGCACTCTGCCCCGGAACCAGCTCTTCTCTGTCCAGGAAATGGATTCTCCCTATGATCTCGCTGGCACCAAGATGGAAACGAATTCTAGTTCTGGTCTTGAGAGCCCTGGGTACGTCCTTCAGGAGGTCAAACCTGGCGTCCACTATCGAGGTTGGACTGACGATATCCGGAGTCACAACCCAGTCTCCTCTTGTCATTTTCTCTCGAGGAATCCCGTGCAAGGCCACCGCCACTCTCTGTCCTGGCAGCGCTTCAGGCACGTCCTCTCCAAACACTTGAATGTTCCGAGCCCTGACTCGCGTGCGTGACGGAAGGACTTCCAGAGAATCCCCTGTCTTTACACGGCCACTCCACAAGGTTCCTGTCACCACGGTTCCGAAGCCCTCCACCGTGAATACCCTGTCCACCGGTAAACGGACCGCGCCATGTTCTACTCTCCTTCTGACCCCTCGTGCAACATCATCCAGAGCCTTGAGAGTCTCCTCTTTTCCCTTTCCAGTATTCGAAGAAACAGGGACAATCGGAGCCTTCTCGAGCACTGTCCCTTTCATGAGAGAACTCACATCAAAACTCACCATCTCTATCCACGCGTCATCCACAAGATCGATCTTGGTGAGAGCAACGACCCCACCTTGTACCCTGAGTATGTCGACTATCTCGAGGTGTTCTGACGTCTGAGGCATAACACCTTCGTCGGCGGCGACAACAAAGAGAACGATATCTATGCCAGCGGCCCCCGCAAGCATGTTTCGGACAAAACGCTCATGGCCGGGCACATCCACTATCCCCGCCTCTATTCCCGAAGGAAGGCGGAGGCGTGCGAAACCCAGGTCAATGGAGATGCCCCTTTCCTTCTCCTCCTTCAGCCTGTCAGTGTCCACACCCGTGAGGAGCTTTACCAGCGCTGTCTTACCGTGGTCAATGTGCCCCGCCGTCCCAATGACCACGTTTTCTCTTTCCATAATCACGCCTCCTCACGCCAGATTTTGGCGCCAAGGCCGGAAAGCTTCTTTTCTATCGCTTCGTAGCCACGATCAATGTGATAGAACCTGGACACTTCTGTTCTTCCGTCTGCCACCAGCCCGGCAAGAATGAGTGCCGCGCTCGCCCTCAGATCGGTAGCCATCACTTTTGCGGAACCCAGCTTCAACACCCCCTTGATGGTGGCCACGTTTCCCTCCAGCGTGATATCTGCATTCATTCGTTTTAGCTCAGGTACGTGAGTGAAGCGATCCCTGTATATGTTTTCGACGAAGACGCTTGTCCCTTCGGCCACGCACATCAAGGCCATCATTTGTGCCTGCATGTCCGTGGGGAAGCCCGGATGAGGAGCGGTAGTCACCGCCACGGCTCCCGGCCTCTCGCTGGCAGAGACAACCAGTTCGGAACCGTTCTCCATCACCTCCACACCCGACTCTGCAAGTTTGGAGATAAGCGAAGAACAGTGGTCGGGAATGCACTCCGCAATTCTGACTGTGCCACCTGTAATCGCGGCCGCAACCATGTAGGTCCCCGCTTCTATTCTGTCAGGAATCATCTTATCTTCTGCGGGCCTCAGCTGTTTCACTCCCTCTATCTCAACTACCGCGGTTCCGGCACCCGAGATGTTTGCCCCCATCTTGTTCAGAAAAGCGGCAAGAGCTTCCACCTCGGGTTCACACGCAGCGTTGCGAAGAACGGTTCTCCCACTAGCCAGACAGGCCGCCATCATCGCATTCCCGGTCGCTCCCACGCTCGAGGTTTCAAAGTGAATCTCTTTGCCCTTAAGCTCTTCAGCGCTTGCAACTATGTATCCGTGCTCTATCTCGACGTCCGCTCCGAGCTCCCTCATCGCCCTGATGTGAAGATCCACAGGTCTCGGACCCCACGCACACCCGCCGGGTAAGGAGACACGGGCTTTCTTGAAACGCGCGAGCAGGGGGCCGAGAACGTAAATGGAGGCCCTCATTGTTCTCACCAGTTCGTACGGAGCCTCGTACGAGTTGCATTGCTCGGAATCGATGCTGAGGGTCCTACCCTCAAGGGAAACAGAGGCGCCAAGAATCTCTAGCATCTGTTTCATCGTCGTGACGTCCCGGAGAATCGGCACGTTCGTGAGAACGCTTTTCCCGGAAGCCAGAATGGTCGCAGCCATGATAGGGAGCGTTGCATTCTTCGAGCCCCCAATCTCAACCTTGCCTCTGAGTTTCTGTCCTCCTTGGACAACTATTTTTTGCATTACGCTCTCCTCGCTCCGGCGATTGGGGATGACCCCTGAACTGAAGCTCTTCGGACCTTCGATTGCTCCGCATTTAAAAAACAACTGGACTCCACGAGGGTGCTCGGATGTTAGCACAAGACCCCTGAAGCTGCAATTGCGGGCGAGCCGTTAGCCGGCCGCAGACGGCCGCAGACGGCCGTCACAGGCCCCACCGAGGCGCTGCCACGCCGAACACCTACGGCTTTCTCGCGACGAGAACACGCTCAATACGTGATAGATCCTTCACCAACCGAATGTCTTCCAGCCCCGCTGAAGCGGCCATGTCGGCGGCCGCCTTAGCCTCGCCGATTCCAATCTCCAGTACTAACCACCCTCTCTCAGCAACGAAAGCCGGACCATGTTCCAGAATCGCTTTAATAAATCGAAGTCCGTCTTCTCCCCCATCAATTGCCACGATCGGCTCGTGTTGACATACCTCAGGTGCAAGCGAGGGAATCTCAGAGGAGGGTATGTAGGGAGGATTCGAGACCAGAACATCGACGCCTCCACCGAAACGCTCGGCGGTGAGTGCGGTGAAGAGATCTCCGACGAAGAAAAGAATCCTCTCAGACACTCCGTGTGTCGACGCGTTCTCCCGGGCCACTTCTATCGCACCGCGTGAGATATCGTTGGCATACACCAGAGCCTCTTTGAACCTGGTGGCCAGAACAACTGCAACGACACCGCTACCGGTTCCCACCTCTAGAATCGAAGGAGCATCCACTAGCTCCAGTCTTTCGGCCGCCTCAATTACCAGAAGCTCCGTCTCGGGTCTCGGAATGAACACGCCTGGCACGATCGAGAAATCTAGTCCAAGAAACTCTACGTTCTCTGTTATGTATTGAAGCGGCAAGCGAGAGCTCCGGAGTTCAATGAAGCGTTCTGCTCTTCTCAGCTGGACCTCAGGGAGCTCCCTATTCATGGCAAGAAGGAGTCTGTTCCTATCGATGCCAATCACGGCACTGAGAAGAACCTGCGCCTCTAGCTGAGGATTTTCTATTCCTATTTGCTGGAGAGTTTGGGTCGAACTGGAAAGGAATTCGGAGACCGTCAAGTCTCAGTGACCCCCGGGTGGCATTTGGTTTCCCGCGTAGCCGTCGCCCTGAAGCTTGTCTCTTGCAGCCCTCAGCGCATCTATGAGCTCATCCAGATTGCCTTCCAGGATCGCATCAAGCTTGTAGAGAGTAAGACCGATCCTGTGGTCTGTCACTCTTCCCTGAGGGAAATTATAAGTCCGAATCTTTGCGCTTCTGTCTCCAGAAGAGACCTGTGCGCGTCTCGTCTCTGCGATCTCAGATTCCTGCTCCTCTTGCTTGAGCGCAAGCAGCCTGGCCCTGAGGACCTTGAGCGCTTTTGTCTTATTCTT
>Ga0209636_10000633_pt1 | contig 34876 bp, 32 predicted proteins | sample DeeMarSWOR152_54_FD_187464 | JGI IMG/M metagenome (GOLD analysis project Ga0209636, IMG submission 187464) | Marine sediment microbial communities from White Oak River estuary, North Carolina - WOR-1-52-54 (SPAdes) (version 2) | ecosystem: Environmental > Aquatic > Marine > Intertidal zone >... | reverse complement strand
GAACGCGACTACTTCAACCCCCACAACAACCACAACCTCAACAACCCCCACAACAACCACAACCTCAACAACCCCCACAACAACCACAACCTCAACAACCCCCACAACAACCACAACCACCATCCCCACTATGCCAACGCTGAGCAAGGGATCTTTGAAACCTCTATCTTCGGCGCATTTGGAGGTCTATCTGATAGATCCTGATTCTCCAACAAATGTCACCCAGAACGAGTTCTTTAATTTTACGGCAGGAGTTAGATGTGTTGGTGGAGACTGCGGTAACGTAACAGCTACGTTGGATCCAAAGAAATCAAAGAATAAGGGATATCCGATTTTTACCGAAACCAAGGGGGGATTCAAATTGCATTATGCCTTTGAAAAACCAGTTATTGGGAAAAATGGTGAGTATAATACCATAACGATCCCTGGTCTGAAAAAATATGGATGTCCTGGAATGCCAGTTCTCCCGTTTAAAACGGTCAGGATCCTAATCCCCCACGGTAAGGAGATAAAGAACATTGATGTCATTCCAGGAAAAAAGGTATTTCTGGGCAAGGGCTTTAATATAGAACCCGGCCAAGAGCCCTATCCTCTCAGTTTTAAGGGATCGTTGAAGCCTACACCACCAGACCCAAGAGTATACAATTCCATGCGTGAATTTCCGGGGGTGCTACGTTCGAGGGATTTTTCTATTCAGGAGATGAGAGGTTACAGAGTGCTTATCTTGAGCATTTATCCTGTGCAATATACCCCAGGAAATGGCGAATTATCCTATCTTGAGGAAATGACAGTGGTAATAAAACTGAAATCCATTGTCCACTTAGCTGCTCGAAAAAAGAGGTTTACTGGATTCAGGGGGCTGGCAAAAGACAGAGCGCGTATAATGGATCTGGTGGATAATCCCCAAAAAGTGAGTACCTATGATGTTCAAGAGGTTAAAAGAGGGACGAAATCAACATCCATAGTAAATGCCTCCGAATCCTACGATTATGTTATTATCACCAATAATGCATTGAATTCCTCCAGCGGGAATTATACATTCCAGGATCTGGTTAATTGGAAGAATAAAAAGGGCGTAAAAGCGACAATTGTTACCGTGGAGCAGATTATGGCCGATAGCGACTATGATTGTGACGGTACTTTTGGAGATGGTTGTTCCATTTCAGGATTCAATGACACTGCAGCCCATATCCGTAATTTCATCAGAGATGCCTACCAAAACTGGGGCGTAACCTATGTTTTGTTGGGAGGTGACGGTGATGGCGCCGATGTTGGTGGTGAGAGTGAAGATGCAATAATCCCGCACAGGGGATTCTATGTTTCAATTCCATCTCAATGGGTCACTGATTATGATGTTCCCTCGGATAATTATTATGCCTGCCTTAATGGTAGCTGGAATAGTAATAATGATAGTAAATGGGGGGAGCCTGGAGAAGATGACCTTTTAGCAGAGGTTTTTGTGGGAAGGGCAGCAGTAGATTCTGCAGATGAGGTCTCAAACTTTGTGATGAAGACCCTAGCTTATGAAAGCTCGAGTGATGATTATCTCAGGAATGCCTCGATGGTTGGTGAGGACCTCGGTTGGTACATGGGTTATGCCAAGAGGTTTAAGGAGGAGATCAGAGAGGGTTCAACCGCTTATGGTTATAATACTACAGGTTTTCCTGCAAATTATAATGTAAGTACATTGTATGATAAAGACAGTGTATGGTCAAAATCTCAACTAATCAATATAATGAATAACGGCGTTCACATAATAAACCATCTGGGACATGCAAATGTGAATTATGTTATGAAGATGTACAACTCAGACGTTGATAATTCACTCACAAATGATAGGTACTTCTTTGCCTACAGCCAGGGTTGTTATTCCGGCTCATTTGATAACAGGGGAACAGGTTCAAGTGACTACAAAACCTATGATTCTATTGCGGAGCATCTCACCACAAAACCCCATGGCGCTTTTGCAGTAATAATGAATAGCAGATATGGTTGGGGCATTGATTCATCAAGTACTGATGGTCCATCTCAACACTACGATAGAGAATTCTTTGATGCCCTCTTTGGTGAGGATAAGCTCCATCTGGGTGAAGCAAATCAGGACTCCAAGGAGGATAACATTGATTTTTTCGCTTCGTATCCCTCCTGTAGTGGCAGTGATTGGCCCTGTAGTGAGGTAATGAGATGGTGTTATTATGAAACCACGTTGTTCGGTGATCCCGAGACGAGCATTCATATCCCTGGGAAGGGAAAGGGCACTATCCCAGTAAATACCTCTTCCGAACCATTTTACACCATTTCGAATAATCCATATAATGCAAATAATCTGGCATGTCTCCAGAACATGGGCAATGGAGATGAATGCAATCAGACATGGATTGTTAACGCAACTGGAGCAAGCGGCACCTGGAAGTTCTACGTAATTTACAAGTCCAACAGCCCCACGGTAAGGACTACCGAAACAGAGAGGATTAACATAACAATTGTAGACAAAACAGAACCCGTGATAAGTAATGTCCAGAATATATCAATTACTCATAATTCTGGTAAGATTAAATGGGATACGGATGATGGTAGTAATTCCACCATTTATTACGGGACATCTCCTTCGGTACTAAATCTAACAGCAGGTGATAGCTCTTTTGTAACTGCCCATGAGGTAACACTAACCAGTTTGGACAGCTATACAACCTATTACTACAATGTAAGCTCCTGTAATCTGGATGGGTACTGCTCAACCTCCGGGGTATATAATTTTACCACAGATCCTATGCCAATTTCAATTACTCAATTTGCCTGCAATAACGGCGGTGGTTGGACAGATTGTGCAAATATTGGTTATGGTGACAATTTAACCCAGGTAAGGGTGAATTGCACGAGCAAGGATGGATATATCGTTAACGCTACTTTCACCCTGGTAAATGTTCCTGATTCAAAGACATTCTTTACGGGGAATGCAACAAATAGCAGTGAATATTGGGTGTACAACAATAACGATCTAATCATAGGGGATTCTGGCCTGTGGAACCTATCTGTTTTGTGTAAAGACAATTTATCGCAGGAAAAAGAGGATTCGGAGACCTGGACAGTTCCGTGGGGTCATCTGGAGCCGTATCTGATCGATCCAACTTTCGACAAGTACGTTATCCAACATGAGTTCTTTAACTTCAGTTCGGGAGTCAAATGTGTCGGAGGGGAGTGTGGAAATGCTAGTGCCACCTTAGATCCAATCAATTACACTAACGAAACCACGTCCTATAGCTGGATAGATATAACGGGGACTGGAACAGATACGGGGATCACGGGAGATGACGACGACGCCCTCATTGATATCGGGTTTACCTTCACCCTCTTTAACAGTACTCATTCTCAGGTACGAATCAGTTCCAATGGATATATGACATTCGGAATTGAGGGAACGGACTGGTCAAATGATGACATTCCCTCTATAAATGATCCTGACGATTACATCGCACCATTCTGGGATGATCTCGATCCATCCATGGGTGGGACGATCTATTATGAAGTTCAGGGAACCGAGCCAAATAGGATGTTTATCGTGGAATGGCATGGTATTCCGCATTATTACACTATAGGGGACATAACGTTTGAGGCGATCCTCTATGAGGGAAGCAATGAGATTAAATTCCAGTACAAGGATGTCGATTTTGGCGATTCTAATTACGATAATGGTGCAAGCGCAACAGTAGGTTTAGAAAATGAGGATGGAACAGATGGAGTAAAATTCTCATATAATTCACCATCAATTTACAATGGATTGGCGATACTCTTTGGAACAGAGGGTAAAGGCGTAATCCCTATGAACAGTGGAACTCCCTTTTACACAACTGACCAGAATCCGATGTACTCCTCCAACCTGACTTGCCTACAGAATATGAGCGATGGAGATGAATGCAATCAAACCTGGCAGGTGAACGCAACTGGCGAGCATCTATCCAAGTGGGGTTTTTACACGATCTACAGTGCGACAACATATGATAGTTACATCGATTCAAATCAAACAGGTATTCTGGATATAACGATAATAGGCGCACCCACGATTTATCAAATCCAATGTGAAGAAAATGGCAGTAACTGGGTCAACTGCTCAGATATCGCATATAACGATAATCTAACTCGAGTTAGAGTGAACTGTACCGATCCAAAGGGTAACGTGCAAAATGCCTCCTTTAAACTAATGAATATTCCCGATAATAAGGTATTCTTTGAGGGTACAACAACTACAGAGAATACCGGTTGGTGGGTATATAATAGTTCTGATACACTTATTCGAGATTCTGGCCTGTGGAACCTGTTGGTTTCATGTACCAATGATAAGGGGGATGTGGGTAATGGCTCGGAATCTTGGACGGTTGCATGGGGGTATCTGGAGCCGTATATGATCGATCCTGCCTCGGATAAGAATGTTCTTAAGAACGTATTTTTCAACTTCAGTTCGGGAGTTAAATGTGTTGGCGGAGAATGCGGCAATCTGAGTGCTACTTTGAGTCACCCAACGAATATGTCCTTTGAGGATGACATGGAGAGTGGTGTTGGTGGATGGACTTATGATGGGTTATGGCATCTAACTATCGATTTATCACACAGCTCAAGCCATAGTTGGTGGTATGCAAACGAAAGTACTGGCGATTATGATACCGGAGCAAGAAATTATGGTAGTTTGATAACACCCTTGGTAGGTCTATCGGATGCCAAAAATGCAACGCTAACCTTCTGGTATTGGTATGAGACAGAGAGCACGGGAACCTCATGGGATCAGAGATGGGTCTATATTAAAGTGGGAGAAAATCCGTGGCAGCAGTTGGAACAATTGTCTGGCGATACTATGAATACTTGGCATCTGAAAACAATTAACCTGTCGTCATTTGTGAATAACACAATAAGGATTAAATTTTATTTCGATACTATTGATGGGACACTTAACAGCTACGGTGGGTGGTATATCGACGATATACAAGTTATTGGCAGGGGCGGGGAAATTACACCAAAAAATGATGGTGTACCGTTTTACACAACATCGGATAATCCCCAAGTATGCACAGATATGGGCAATGGAGATGAATGCAATCAAACCTGGCAGGTAAATGCGAGTGGCACTCTTAATAGTTCTAAGGAGTTTTATACACTTTATAGTACCATAACATATGCTTCATATATTACGAATAATAAAACGGGTACGATTAACTTAACAATAGTTCCGGACATAGTCGCACCAACAAAACCTGAGATACTCCTACCATCACCTCAAAATAACCTAATAACTTCGAATACTTCATTTACCTTTAAATGGAAGGTTACAGACGACCTGACAGATACCCTGACGTGTGATTTAATTATGAATGGCGTTGTTAATCAGAGCATACCCTCTCAGAATAACACGGCAACAAATTACACTCTGAACTTTTCGGATGGATCCTATACATGGAATATCACCTGTTATGATGGCGCGGGAAATTCAAATACCAGTGATACTAGGACATTTGAAGTGGATACAACACCGCCCGGTATAGTCCACTCAATAACTCCAAAAATAGTAATAAATGGAACTAATGTCTCTATTGTGGTGAATGTTAGCGATGCCCATACAGACAAAAATTGGACCGTTATAACCTTGCCAAATTCGACTGATGTAGGTATTGATCTACCAAAAAATTATACTGCAAATTTAATTGGAAGGCATAATGTTACTTTCTTTGCAAACGACTCCGCCGGAAATGAAGTCAATGTAACAGATTATTTTATATCCGCGAAGGGAATGCAGTTCAATTCATCATCTGTTGATTACAATAATTCTGGACTTAACGTTACCCTGAAGGCATATTTCGATGGAAACCTGATCACCTGGAACCAGTCGATAGGTAATGTGGTTTTAACTATTGCGAATTATACCTACGATCTAGAGTTCTCGACATTTAATAACTCTTTGATAGTCTTGCTGAGGGGCGTTAATTTATCAGAGAATAATGACAGGGCAATTGGCTTTGATAGATTAATTCCATCAGAATATCTCGTTACATACGCAATAAATAATTCATATGGGATCGAAAACGCTACATTAAATCTGAGCTATTCCGGGACTAATTACACAGATGAGAATTATCTCGGAGTTTATAAGTGCAGTAATTGGAACTTTTCTGGGAGGAGTTGCGTGGGAAGTTGGGAAAAGGTAACGGATGCAAGTAACGATATAGCAACTGAGAGATTCCTGCTGAATGTCAGCAACTTCTCTGCCTTCGCGATAAAGCAGGAGCCATACTGTGGTGATGGCGTTATAAATAAAGCGGGCGAAGAGTGCGATGGCAGTGAATTCGGGGGAGAGACATGTACAAGTTATGGATATGATTATGGTTCTCTGAGTTGTATTAACTGTAAGATATCCACGAGCGGATGTAAGTATAGTGGTGGGGGCGGCTCTGGGGGCGGTGGGGGTCATGGTGGTGGGGGTTATGGAGCAAAACCAAAGCCGAGCTGCTTTGATGGAATTCATAATTGCCATGATGGTTTATGTGAGATGGGGGTAGATTGTGGCGGTCCCTGCGATCCATGCATGAGCTGTTCGGACGGAATTCAGAATCAGGGTGAAACAGGAATAGACTGTGGCGGTCCCTGCCCACCTTGTCCCGTGACTACAATTGCTGTAACTACCACGAGTACAACGATTATTAAACAAACTACAACTACAACAACACCTACAGTTACGGTAACTAGCACCATTCCAGCAACAACTACAACAATGCCTCCAGTATTCAAGGGTATAGATACAAACCTGTTTGCAATAGTATTTGCTGAGATATTTTTGATATTTGTTTTATATTTTATCTATACGAGATATTCAAGAGGAGAAGGGGATGAGGATATGAGGGATCTAAAGGATGAGATTGAAGGAAGTGTTTAATCTGTAAAAAGTATATATTCCCGAAAAAGTAAATAATAGATATATGGGAGTTGTGTGCGAGTGACAATGGGATTAAGGAACATTCTCAGGACATTTGTTTTGTTTTTGTTGGTATTCATGTTTTTGGCAGGATACCTGAGTATTTTAGGTTATGGTCAGGGAACCCTGCCCCCTAGAAGACATCTTGAGGTTAATATCTCAGGAAACTGCGTGAATGAGGAGGTAACAATAAAAACTACAGATCGAAGCGATAACCCTGTATCTGGGGTTAGGATAGATGTCTACTTTGGTGGTATTTCTGTAGGGAAGATTCTGACGGACTCTGATGGGATAGCATCATTTATCCCAGTTGATGTGGGGGAGTATGAGATAAAATTGACTAAGTCAGAGTATCGGAGTCAGGAGGTGAGTCTTTCTGCGATACATTGTGAGTCATCAACAACCACAACAACAACCACAACAACAACCACAACAACAACCACAACAACAACCACAACAACAACCACAACAACAACTACAACAACAACTACAAGATCGACATCATCATCTACAACGACAAGGGTTACGACAACCAGCACAACAACCACAATCCCCGTAACAATCACTACATTGGCTGAGGAGTCTGATGGACTGAACATCTTTATTATCATTTTCGCTGGTTTACTTGTGGTAGCTATCTCCTATATCCTCTACAGTAGATTCAGAAGGGTTGAGGGGACCGAGGATATCGCTAAAGAAAGCGAGCTTTACAGGAGCTACGTGAAAGAGGATAAATCCAGGGGGGAGGGGGGAGGATATAAGGGCTTCAAGAAAACAGAAGAGGAGATAGAGGGGGAGCTTGAGGATATTAAGAAGCTTAATGAGGAACTGAAGGCTCTTAGAGAGGCCCAAAAAAAGAGACTTACTCATGGCGAACACCCAAAGGGTAAGAGGGCGAAGAAGTCGCTTAAAAAGCCTGATAAAGGTATGAAGAAAGAGAGGGTCATGAAAGAGGTAAATCAGAAGGATGAGTTTGACGAGCGGCTGGAGAAACTAGAAAAGCTGGAGGAAGAATTAAAGAAGTTGGGGGAGGATTGGAGCGAGAAGAAGGATAAGAAAAAGAAGTAGAAGTGAGATTAATCATTTCCTCATGAAAAAGTAGGCTGCTGTTGTAATAATTATAGCCAATATGGTAACTGCAGGTATTATGAATCCTGTACCGTCCTCACTGGGTAGTGTGGTAGTGGTTGTTTCTTCAATGGTTGTTGTTGTAACGGGTGATGTGGTCGTTGAGTTCGTAGAGGGTATCTTTTCGTTGATCCTCTGAAGTAAAGAATCACATTTTTCTGTATTCTCTTTACATTTGCCAGTATTCCATGTATTTTTTATCCCAATCGCTTCTTCTATCTTTGCCTTTGCACCAAGGTAGTCACCTTTATTGTACAGCTCCTCGGCTTCTTCATAGAGAGAATAGGATTGTATCCCCCTTATGTAGACCTCCCTCGCTTTAAAAAGATAGACGGTATTATCCAATCCACCTACCACGAGATCATTTCTATTGTCATTATTCACATCAGTGATCAATACTTTCATTGCCGCTCTGTATGGTTCATATTCCCATTGTATGCTACCATCCTTCCCTAGGACGTAGATGTGTTTTGATCCTACGGCAATTTCCTCTGTGTCATCCCAGTTTAGATCTCCCGAATGAATGTAATTTACATCGCCAGTGGTGTTGAAACTCCAGATAAGATCGCCTTTACTGTCGAATAAATAGGCTTTATCTGAACCTATTATGATCTCCTCTTTACCATCGTGTTCGAGGTCCGTTACATGAATGCTTTTCACCATGCTTTTTGTTTTATAGCTCCATTTTAATTTTCCATCATTTGTAAGGACGTAGAAGTTTGGATAGGAACCAACCAACACCTCTTTTTTTCCGTCATTGTCTATATCATCAACAGTCAGATCCCCGACTCCACCATCCGGTTTGAAGCTCCATACAAGATTTTTGTCAGCATCATAAGCAAAAACCTCCGACCCCCCAAGTATGACCTCCTTTTTTCCGTCATTGTCTAGATCCTCCATTGCTATGCCCCAGAGAAATTCCCCTCTGATGCTCTTTTGCCACAGGATCTCAAATTTATTGTTGAATATGTACACGGTATTGCTACGAATTCTGCCCGTGCTGGCCATTATGTCATCAAAACCGTCATTGTTAAAGTCCCCCATGACTATTTTCTTAACCGGATCTGATCTTGAAGATTTCTTTAACACGGTCCTGTTGAAATCAAGAACGTGGATGCGGGAGGATCCCGCAACTATCTCTTTCAGCCCGTCATTTTCCATATCTACCGCATTTACGGAGTAGACATATGCTTTTGCATCAAATTGCCATATCTTATTTGTTGTTGAATCTAACAGATAGACCTTGCTGTCATAGGAGGTGGCGATTATCTCCTTAAATCCGTCATTATTTAAGTCTACTATGTATAAATCTGTAATCTCCATCCTCGCATTAAACTTGTTTTCCAGGGTTATGTAATCAATAGAATATGCATTACTGTTACTAATAAGAAAAATGCACAACAGTATTGAAATTCTGATTAAATTTTTCTTGGACATTTTAGGTTATAATATTTTTGATTTGAGTTTAAATACCCTCAGGTTTTTCGTTGGAAGTAACCCCTCCTGATATAATAAATTAACTCTATTATCAATAGAAAAAGAACTATAGATAGCAGATAGTGATATAGGTCCTGTTCTACCTCTATCTGCTCTCTTTTTATTTCAGAGCCCACGTTTATTGTGTCTACCTCCGTGGATTTAGCTATGTCCGATTCTTTTTCATTTGCGAGGTTTACTGCTATCTGTTCTCTATTACTTGAAAATTCTGTTTTATAGACGCCAATCTCATCGAGAATTATGTTTCTCCCCTCAAGTATTTCATCTGATGGGGTGGTTATATTTATTGTTAGCTTTACAGGTAAGGATTCTCCGGTTTTAAAGTTGTATATTGCCGTAGCTGTCTCAGCCCTGTTTATCCACCTGATGAGTTGAAACCAGAATATGGGCATTGAGGAGCTATAGTAAAAGTTACTCCACGACGGATTCGGGTTAAGCCCTACATAGACAACCTTGCCCCCTCCATATTTATGGTAAGCTATCTCTGGCATTCCCGCCGCCTCCGCTATTACCTCAGATTCATTTTTAACATTACATTTGAAGTATTTCTTTACAATTATGCCCTCCAGGATCGTATCCTCTAAAATTTCATGGTCCTTAACGATTTCAATCTTACCTTCCAGATTTTTTATCCATTCCAGTTTTACGGGTAAAAGAACCTCTAAATCCGGATCCTTAATGTCCCCCAGATCTGAGCAAGCAAGGACTACTAAATTGCCTCCTTCCTCCATATACAGTTTTAGATCACCATACATGCCTCTCAATAGAAGCTCTTTATTCATCTCACCCTGAACTATTGTATCAAATTCATAAAATTCTGGAATTACGGGGGAAATTGCCTTCGTTAGTTTTACGTCTGGTGAGGATTTCAATGCATGTTCCAAGTAGACATCCGAGTCATCATCTGTAATTAATAGAACATTATATTTCTTAATTTCCGGTATTATCGCGTAAGCTTTATTGTCTATGGAAAGGTCGTCCTCATTGTCTATTCTAACAGTTACTATATGAGATTCAGGGGATATGTCCGCCTCCATATGAATCAACTTTGTTGATCTGCCCTGTATAGTCTCCTTAATATCTCCTATTGAATTTTCATCTACGAGAATTTCTCCTTCTGCAGTAATTTCCTCTGAATTAAAGTTTTCAAGGGTGAATGTCAGATAAAACTTATCCCTATCTGTTAGGAATCTCTTTGCATCTATGTCGGTAATCGCTATGTTACTACCCCCCATAAATACCTTTATTAACTTTGTATCGATCCCGTCCTTCGATGTGAGTTTGCTTACTAGCTCTATATCCATTCCTTCACTATTTGAGAAGTCGGAGAAGACATAGATCTCCCTGTTTATTTTTACATCAGAGAGCATATCCTTTGCGAAAAGAATTGAATCGCCAATATTCGTTGGTGTGTCGGCACAGGTTAATTTATCCAGAACGGATTTAACTGTATTTCTATCTGAATTTTTTAGAACAACAACTGGTATATTTTCTGCTAAAATGATACTGAAAGAACTTTCAGGGCTTGAGTCGTCAAGAATTTTTTTAGCCAGCTCCTTTGCCCTCGAAAATCTATTGGGGCTTACATCCGTAGATTGCATACTTGCAGAAGAGTCTATGACAAAAACAATATTCCCCATAGGTCTCTTCTCGGCCTGAGATATGAAGAATGGATTTGCGATCGCAAAAACAAGCAAGAGGACAATAAGAAGCTGAATTATGAGCAATGGGTCTCTGATAAATCTCTTGGGAAAGAGTCTAAATCTCCTATCCTTTTCCATCCTGGTTATGAACATTATCGTGGGGAATTTTATGTGCTTGGGTTTTGGTTTTAGAAGATAGATGAGGATGATCGGAATTAGCAATAATAACCCTGCTAGGGCCCATGGGTTTGTCAGATCTGGTGGTTGCATATTAATTATCTATGGAAACCAAGATAATAATATGAGCGGTTACAAGATACATATTCTGTCCTATGGTATATTTATTTCGTTTCTACTAACAACTTTGCATTATTACTTTGAACTCAGAATTTCCGTAACTACTTTAGTTATTGGAATGTCCATTGGAATCTTATATTCGATCCTCCCGGATATAGATGCAAAAAGGTCAAAGATACGGCAGCTTTTTATGGGAATTTTTCTTCTGTGTGTTGTCTTCTATCTATTGTATGCTGATCTTATCCTGGGTTTAATAGTACTCATCTTAGCATTTTTCCTGTTAGTAACTTTCTTTATCAAACACAGGGGCTTTTTTCATACACTCACTGCAGGAATTCTGTTTTCTATGCCCCTTTTTCTCATCGATCCATGGTTTTCGTTTTTTGCATTCCTTGGCTTTTTAAGTCACCTTGCTATAGATGGAAAACTGTTCAGCTTATTTTAATCTAATAATTGATATTTTATAGAATGACAGAGATAAACTTTGCAGGCATAGTTGATAATTCCACAATAGATTATCCGGAGAAATTATCAGCTGTAGTCTACCTGTGCGGTTGCCCTTACAGATGCCCCTGGTGCCAGAATGCAGAGCTCGTGTTTAACGAGGGAAATTGTAAACCAACCGGAATTGATGAAATAATTGATCAATTGAAGGAAAATTTCCTAATACAGGCGGTCTGTGTTACCGGAGGAGAGCCTTTGATGCAGAAGGAGACCATCGAATTTCTGAAGAGGATCAAATCTGAGACGGATCTATTGTTGAAGATAGACTCAAATGGATTTTTTCCAGAACGACTGAAGAAGGCATTACCCCTATTGGACTTTTTTACAACGGATGTGAAGGCCCCACCGAATGAACGGTATGGGGGGGTTGTCGGCCTGCCCGATCAATGGCAGAAAATCGTTGAGAGGGTTGAGAAGAGTTTGGATATACTGAAAAAATGGAACCATCAGAAAGAGGCGAGAACTACCATAGTTCCAAATCTGATAGATAAAAAAGAAGACATAGAGAAGATAGCAAAGCTCGTCGATGAGGTGGGATTCACTCTCTATACCTTACAACAATTCAGGGCTGAGAGAACCCTGGATCCGGAGTATGAAAAGATTCAGAGTCCTAGTTTGGAATTAATGCAAGAAATGGGTGTTACAGCTAAAGAACATCTGCCAAAAACAAAGGTACAGATCGTGACACAGCAGAACGGTTTTGAGGAGATAAAAACAAAGACCTGAGTTTTATACCTGGTTTACCTTATTATTTTAGGTAAACCTAAAATGTATTCAAAAACCATTGAGGATTATCTGGAGGCAATATACAATATCATTCTGAGGAAGGGTTATGCTAGGACTAAGGATGTATCCCGGGAACTAGAGATCAGCTCACCCAGTGTTACGGAGATGCTGAAGAAGTTAAGGTCTGAGAATTTAGTTAACTATGAGAAGTACAGCGGGGTCACATTAACGACCATGGGTGAACGAATAGCCAAGTCAGTAAAGACGAGACATGATACCATAAGAACACTCCTGAAAATCATCCTGGTTTCTGACAAAACTGCTGAGATAGATGCATGTAAGATAGAACATGAGATAAGCCCGGAGACCGTTGAGCAGTTAACGAAATTTGTTAAATTCGTTGAAAGTGCCCCCATGCATCCAAAATGGCTCGAGCATTTCAAGGAATTCTGTAAGAGTGGAGAATATGTTTGTGAACGTGAGGAGAAAGATTAGGTTTTTATGTTTTTTCCTAATTTTTTTAAGTTGTAGTTTTTATATACCTAACAACTAAATATCATAGTTAGGTTACCCTAAAATTAGAGGAGAAATTGAGACTCACAGATCTAAAAAGAAAAGAAAGGGCAAGAATTGTGGAATTAACTGGCGGTCATGGATTTCGAAGGAATCTGGAAACGATGGGTGTTAGGGAGGGCAAGGTGGTTGAGATGCTGACCAGGCATCCTGTCGGCGGACCCGTCGTGATCAGGATCGATAACCTAACTATCACGATCGGCAGGGGTATGGCGATGAGGGTCATGGTCCAGAGGCTGTAAAATGAAGGTACTTCTTGTGGGAAATCCAAATGTTGGTAAATCAGTCGTTTTTTCCAGGCTTACTGGTGTTGATGTTATTGCCTCTAACTATCCCGGAACTACTGTAGAATTCACGAAGGGGAGTATGCGAATTGGCAAGGAAACTTTTGAGTTGATAGATACTCCTGGAGCATATTCTTTAGAACCCAGGTCAAAGGCCGAAGAGGTAACTGCTCGGATGGTCAAAGAGGGCGATATCGTTATAAATGTTATAGATGCCACAAATCTGGAACGGAATCTATACCTCACCTCAGAATTGCTGGAGAGGGGGGTTCCGGTCATAGTAGCCTTGAATATGTGGGACGATGCCCAGCATTTAGGTATTGAGATAGACATAGAAAAACTTGAGGAGATTCTTGGGGTTCCGGTTGTCCCCACAGTAGCTGTAACCGGTGAAGGTATCAAGGAATTGGTTTCCAGAATACGCGATGCGAGATCACCAAAAATCCATAAACACACGCATGATGAGAGATGGGCGGACATAGGAAAGATTATTGAACAGGTTCAGGTGGTAAAGCACAGACATCGCACAATCTGGGAGAGATTTACTGACGCTACAATAAGACCGGTAACAGGAATTCCATTTGCCCTTCTCATAATTTATTTTACATTTCAGATCGTCAGGTTCATAGGTGAAGGTTTAATAGGCTATGTTTTTGAGCCCATTTTTGAGCTCTACAAACCCTTTGTAATGGAATTAAGTCGGTTTTTAGGACCTGGAATTTTACATGATATCCTGATTGGAAGATTGATAGAGGGAGAGATTGAATACATGGAATCCATGGGTTTATTAACCACTGGACTATTTGTACCCTTCGGCGCGGTTTTACCTTATATTATTGCTTTCTATTTCATACTCTCTATTCTGGAGGATAGTGGATATCTGCCGAGATTAGCCACTTTAATGGATAACGTATTCCATAGGCTTGGGATGCACGGTCACGGTATAGTCCCGGTATTTTTGGGCATTGGTTGTAACGTTCCCGGGGCACTTGCAACTCGAACCCTTGAAACGAGAAAACAGCGGTTTATAGCAGCAACACTTATGGCGATTGCAGTCCCTTGCATGGCACAGATCGCAATGATCTTCGGAATTCTGGGAATACATGGAATGGAGTACATATATCTCGTATTTATTACATTAGCTACGGTCTATTTCTTGGGCGGCATCTTGATGAACAGATTCGTTAAAGGCGAGTGCCCGGAGATATTTCTTGAGGTCCCCCCCTACCGGAGACCAAATTTAGAGACGTTGCTCAAGAAAACATTTTTAAGAGTGAGATGGTTCCTCATGGAGGCCATACCCTGGCTCTTCCTCGGAATTTTCCTCGTGAATATTCTTTATACAATCGGTTTTCTCGATCTCATGGGCGGGATATTCGCCCCCCTCATGGAAACCTGGTTGGGTCTCCCTCGGGAGGCAGTCGTTGTTCTCCTGGTGGGATTTTTGAGAAAGGATCTTGCCGTGGGTATGCTCCTCCCCCTGGGAATGAGTCCATCACAATTGGTAATAGCTGCCGTCATTCTCACCATCTACTTCCCCTGTGCGGCAACCTTCGCAACCCTGGTCAGGGAGTTAGGAGTAAAGGATATGATAAAGTCCACATTGATTATGATTGGCACCGCATTAATCGTAGGGGGAATTCTCAGGATCATTCTGCTTGGATTTTAGCCGTCTGCCTTCTGGGCTAAAATTTATATACGAAATTCGTAAGATATAACAATGGAAAATCAGATACTGTTGAATATATCCATCAAAAAGGAGCCAGAGGGCGGATACTCTGTTATATGCACGGATCTGGATGTTGCCAGTCAGGGGGAAACCATAGATGAGGCAATAGATAATATTAAGGAAGCGGTGGAGCTCTACCTGGAAAGTGCTGAGGAGGTTGGGATCATAGACGATGTTCTGGACAGGCTGGGTTTGACCAGAGAGGATTTGAAGAAGGGCGTTTCTGTCCCAAAGATACTCAAGACCGAGATCCCCGTAAGATTGGCGGGGTGAGGATGAGATTACCTCTTCTTTCTTCGGATAAAATTCTGAAGATATTGATAGATATGGGTTTCTCTGTGGTAAGACAGAAAGACAGTCATATCTCTCTGCATAAAAAGGTTGATGGAAAAACATTTCTTGTTGTGGTTCCAAGGAAGAGCCCCGTAAAGAGAGGAACCCTGATAAGCATTCTGAAACAGGTAGGGATCAGTAGGGAAGAATTCCTGAAAAAGGTTAAGAAGTAGGCATTTAAACTGTTAAAAATTCCCCAATCCAGCTAAATTTATGCCGATTCTCCCAAATCTAAATATCCTAGAAATCTAAGTATATAGGGGTCGCCCTGGAGCGAGGAAGATGTATGCGATAGGGATCGAAAATTTAACCAAGAAATTTAATGGTTTCATTGCCGTGAATCAGGTTTCTCTTAATGTTGAAGAAGGCGAACTTTTCGGCCTGCTCGGACCTAATGGTGCTGGAAAAACAACCACAATCAAGATGTTGTCGACTCTATTAAACCCTACTTCCGGTTATGCTGAAGTAGCGGGATTTAATATTTTAACCCAGAAAGACGAGATCAGGAATTCAATTGGAATTGTATTTCAGGATCCCGCTTTAGATATCAAATTAACGGGCAGGGAGAATCTGGAATTCCATTCGATGATGTATAATCTGGGCAGGGAATTCCGGGAAAAGAGAATCAAGGAGGTTCTGGAACTGGTTGAATTGACCTCTAAAGCCAATGTTCTGGTTGAAAACTATTCCGGGGGGATGAAAAGAAGATTGGAAATAGCGAGAGGATTGATTCACAGACCAAAGGTTTTGTTCTTGGATGAACCAACACTTGGTTTAGATGCTCAGACGAGGAGGCATATCTGGGATTACATCAAAAAACTGAGTGAGGAGGATGTTACCATCATTCTGACAACACATTACATGGAGGAGGCGGATTATCTCTGTGATAGGGTTGCGATTATTGATTTCGGAAAAATTGTCGCATTGGATACCCCAAAAAATTTGAAGGATTCTCTGGGTGGTGATGTAATCTCTTTAGAAATTCCAGATCAAAACAGTGTAGATTTTGAAAAAGAACTGAGAAATTATGGATGGATTAAAGGGATAAGCAAACATGATAGCTTCATTGATTTGAAGGTTGAAAATGCAGATAAGCGGATTCCCGAAATAATCTTTCTCGCACGAAAATTTGGTATAAACGTGGAGTCAGTTAACCTGCGTAAGCCAAGCTTAGAGGATGTTTTTCTTCAGTTTACTGGTAAAACAATCAGGGAGAGGGAAACGAGCCAGAATGAGACACGCAGGGAGATGGTGAGGAGGAGAATGGGGAGATAATAAAATGAAACTGATCAATCCAATAGCAATCTATGTTATGTGGCTGAGGGAGATGAAGAGATTTGTCAGGGCAAAATCCAGGGTTATAGGGACATTGGCCATGCCTTTATTTTTCCTGTTATTTTTGGGGCTCGGTTTTACCAATATGTCTCTTCCAAATATGCCAGAGAATATTAGCTATATAGATTTCCTCGTTCCAGGCATAGTCGGAATGACCATGCTCTTTACCTCCATGTTTGCAGGAATATCGGTTTTATGGGATCGAGAATTTGGATTCCTGAAAGAGATTATGGTGGCCCCAGTCAGCAGGGTGTCATTAGTCCTGGGTAGAATTGCCGGAGGGGCAACAACATCCGTTATACAGGGTATCATAATTCTGCTGATCTCGTTTCTGATGGGGTTTAAAATCTCCACGTTCTCTGGCTTTGTATTGGCAATTCTATTTATGGTTTTAATCTCGATCTCGTTTATAGGACTCGGCCTGATATTTGCCTCGAAAATGACAGACATCCATGGCTTTAGTCTGATAATGAATTTCGTAATTCTCCCGCTGTTCTTCTTATCGGGTGCTATTTTTCCGTTAGAAAATTTACCGGCTATGATACGATATATATCCTACCTGGATCCGCTGACCTACGGCGTAGACGGTTTAAGAGGTAGCTTGACGGGAATATCCCAATTTCCCGTCTTCCTGAACATTACGGTTTTGATCGGTTTCTGTCTATTAATGGTCTCTCTGGGAGCATATTTCTTCGAAAGGACAGAAGTGGAATAAAATGAGAGAAAATCTAAACGGTTTAAAGAAGAGAACTGAGGTATTGGGAACAACCTTCAGAAAGGTTGATCATCACAACGGGTATTGAGGGGTCTACGACCCCTCTGAACGCATTATCGAATTTAACATAATATACCTTATATGCAATAAAATGAGAGAAAATCTAAACGGTTTAAAGAAGAGAACTGAGGTGTTGGAAAAAGGCAGGGTAAGGAATAAAACCCTGCTGGACATAGGGGCCGGACCCATGGGGATTATTGCGGCAAGGGATTTTAATTGTAAAGTAGTTAATATTGATATCTCTAAAGAGAGATTAGAAGAGGTAAGGGAGGATGCCATACTGGATGGAATTAAAGGAATCAGATTTGAGCGAGGGGATGCGACAAATCTTTCCTATAAAAACAATAAATTTGACGTTGTTGTCAGCTATGGTACCTTGCATCATATTCCGTTGGGTAAGAGGGAAAAATTTGTTCACGAGGCTTATAGGGTTGCAAAAGAAAAGATTATTATTGCGGAGTATACCACGGTTGGTTTTGATCTGGCTCATCCAAATGGAGAGTATAAAGCAGTAGATCTCGATTGGCTGGAAAGGGAATTAAAATCTCTGGGGAGAATAGAGAAATACACAGGAAGGGAGATGAACATCTATATTTGTTTTAAATTCCGAAACAAAAATGAAGGAAGCAATGTTCTATGAAAAATCAGAGGACAATAAAGTAAAATGCGGGCTGTGCGCCAGAAACTGTATAATCCCCGAGAAAGGGACAGGATTCTGCAGGGTTAGAAAAAATATAGATGGAAAACTTTACTCTCTGGTTTATGATAAAGTTGAATCAACGACCCCAAACCCAATTGAAAAGAAGCCGTGCTATAATTTTGCCCCCGGGTCATGGACCTTTTCGATCTGTACCCCTGGCTGTAATTGGAGATGCAAATACTGCTGTAATTGGATCATAAGCCAGGAATCGGAGATAGAGGGTAGAAAAATAGCTCCAGAGGAAATTGTCCAACTAGCAAAGAATTCTGGATGTCAGGGCATCAGTTATACATTTACTGAGCCAACCATATTCTATGAATTATCCTATGATACCGCTAAATTGGCTCATGAAGAGGGGTTATACAATACATGGGTTACAAATGGGTATACAAACCCGGAGCCAATTAAAAAAATTTCCAGGTATTTGGATGCAGCTACGGTTGATTTTAAGGGGTCTGGAGATGAAAAATTTTTACAGGAGTTTTCCGCAGTTCCATCACCCGAGCCGATTTACAAGGCATTAAAGGAATACAAAAAGCAAGGGGTTCATCTGGAGATAACAGATCTAATAGTTCCGCAAGTAGGGGATTCTATGGAAAGGGTGAAAGAACTGGTGGGATGGATAAAGGAAAATTTGGGGGATGAAACACCGATCCATTTCTTGAGATTCTTTCCCACCTACAAGGTTAGAGATCTTCCGGAAACCCCACTAAAAACTCTCGAGAAAGCCTATGATATCGCCAAAGCAAAAGGAATGAAATATGTTTATCTCGGGAATGTTAGTGAAAGAAACAACACCTATTGTCCTAACTGCAATAAATTATTGATTAAAAGACAGTGGATGGAAACGATAGAGTATAAAATCAGAGATGGAAAATGCCCCTATTGCGGAGAAGAGATAAACATTGGAGGGGAGAAATGGATTCCTCCAAGATTGAAACAATGAAAATTCTGGTCGGTTCACAGAATCCGGTAAAAATAGAGGCAACAAAGGAGGCTTTTTCAACCTATTTTGGAAGAGTAGAGGTAATGGGAATAAAACTAGACAGTAAAGTTTCAAAACAACCCATAAATGATGAAACCTTTCATGGAGCCAGAAACAGGGCATTTGGACTGAAGAGTGTAAATGATGAGAAAAATCTCAATGCCAAATTCTTTGTCGGCATCGAAGGTGGTATAACCAAATTATTCTCCAGATGGTTTACCTTCGGTGGAATGTGTATCGTCGATGATAAAGAAAGGCTTGGTTATGGAACGACCCCCTTTTTTGAACTTCCGGAAAAGATTGTAGAAAAACTTTTATCGGGAGCAGAGCTGGGCGAGGTAATGGATAAATTTACTGGAATGCAAAACACAAAACGAAAACAAGGAGCTGTGGGACATTTCACCAAGGGCATTATGAACAGAAAACAATTCTATGTTAATGGCTTATTGATGGCTCTGATTCCCTTTGTAAATAAGGACGTATATTTTGAGGAATGAAATTCAATCCGGATATTAACCCCACAGATATTTAAATAGCACAATTTTGTGGGGTTAAATTCACAGATGTGATAATTCAATCATCAATCTACGCATTTTTTGTAATCTGTGCAAATAATAATGATGGGATACGACATTGACGATGGATCCACGGGAAAAGAGGGTTCAAGTTGCCTTATCTAAGTTCGGTATCAGTCTTGGGTTAAGTAAGAGGATTGTTTATCGTTACCCAATTAATGTCCTAGAGAGACTCATTCAGGAGACAGAGAAACGTCAACCTCAGGATCCTGCTGATTATTTTTTACGGGGCCTTAAGAGATCCAGGATAGAGTATGGATCCGATCGAAAGTTTAACCGGAGGAGAAAATCTATGAATTAATCCTTCCGAAGAGAAGAAAACGATAAAAAATGGTAGAGATAAATCCATCTAGTTATGGGTCTATTACAATAGATGGCAAGAACTATAGCCATGATGTCGGGGGTGAGAACCATGAATAAGCGGAAGGAAAAGGCGGTGGAGATGAATATGGAAGATGTCTTTAAGAGATTAATATCAAATCGGGACGAGATATTTTCTGTAAACACTACTGCTAAAGTCATTTCAGTGGATGAAAAGATAAAGGAAGGGGGTAAATGGAGCCTGGGATGCATTACAGCCGGGGATATAGAGCATACAGCAGATGTTAAGCTGAGCATCAGAATAAACCTATGGGACAGATTTTCTATCCTGGTGAATGATCTGGAAAGGGATGATGTCCTGATCATCAAAAAAGGATTGGCAAAGAATTACTCTTATGGTGATAAAGTTTATCCACAAATAAATTGTGATGAGAAATATGGCTCAGAGATAGAGATAAAACACGAGAAGGAAAGAATCCTCGTTGATGGTTCAAACGTTGCATGGATATCAAAGAAGGAGGGGAAGCCGAACATAGACAATATAGAAATAATCCGATTAGAATTAGAAAAACAGGGCTATGTTCCAATAATTATTGTTGATGCCACCCTAAGACACATAATCCCCGAGAGTGATAAAGAAAGGTTTGAAAGATGGAAAGAGGAGGAGAAAGTAATCCAGGCACCAGCTCAGGTACGAGGGGATGATGCATTATTAAAATTTGCAGATGAGAGGAATCTAAAAATAGTCAGCAATGACACTTTTAAGGATTATAAGGACCTGTATCCCTGGCTTGAAGATAAGAGCAGGAGGGTACCTTTCAATATAATAGCCACAAGTGCCGTTTTACATTTCCGCTGACAAAATTCGCAACCTTGCCCTTCAGGCAATTATATGGATCGTCAATGGAAGATGGATAATTCAATCAGGGACCAAGAAAATGAAAGCCGCCCTGCTTTACAATCCAGAGATCAAAAGATATGATTTCGGTGAAGGTCATCCCTTTAGAGGGGATCGCTTCAAGGTTTTTGTAGATTTTTTTAGGTCTAAATTCAAGGATCAGGTCCAGGAAATTGAACCGAAACCGGCAACCGATGAGATTCTGAAATTAGTTCACAGTGAAGAGTATATTGAGGTGATGAAGAGTGCCTCTGAAGGGGTATTCATAAAAAACATCACCGAATTTGCTAGTGGTGATAACCTGAATCCCTTAACTAGATACATCCCCAGAGGGATTGATGAGGGGGCCAGAATTAGCGTTGGAACCTCTTTCTTAGCCGGGGAATTAGTAGCTGAGGGAAAATTCAAAACAGCTATAGCAGTGGGTGGTGGTTTACATCATGCTAAGAGAGGTTATGGTGAGGGATTTTGTATTTATAATGATGTTACAGTCTGCGCTGAAAATCTAAAGCAAAAATATAATTTGGAGAGAATTTTAATCTTGGATACCGATGCCCATGCCGGAAATGGTACTGCAGAAATTTTTTATGATGACCCCTCTATCCTATTTATCGATTTGCATCAGGACCCACGGACAATTTATCCCGGGACCGGGAGAATAGATGAAATTGGCTCTGGTAAAGGAAAAGGCTTTACTGTAAATCTCCCCCTGTTACCTGGAACGGGTAATGATGCTTACAGATACATCTTTGATAAAGTAATCTCTCCAGTAGCTAAGGAATTTAAACCAGAATTGATTATAAGGTACGGTGGCTCTGATCCCTATTACCTCGATGGCTTAACCAGCTTGGGTTTAACTCTGGACGGGTTTAGGATGATCGGAAAAATGGTAAAAGAAATAGCCGGGAAAGTCTGTAAAGGTAAAGAGGTTGACCTCTTGGGTTCGGGCTATAATCTGGGGGTTTTGCCTTACGCCTGGTCGGCCTTAATTTCTGGCTTGTTGGATCTGGATATAGACCTGGATCTGAAAGAGGAAAACCCGCCACCCAAGGATTCGAGATTAGAATACACTAAGGATATGGTGGAAAGATTAAGGAAAGGGCTTAAGGGATACTGGAGGTTTTAAATGTTGATCTAGATGTTGGAATGATAGAAATTTTGTCGCAAGTATGTCGCTATCTTATCATACTCTCAATCTAATTATGCAGAAATCTAAGTATATAAGAATTCTATTTGGAGGTCTTTGAAGATCAATCTAAAGAATAAAGCAAGGAAATGAAACTAACAGTCCTCGTAGACAACAATACGATAATTGATCAATATTATCTTGCAGAACCCGCCGTCTCTTATTGGATTGAATCTGAGGGTAAAAAAATTTTATTTGATGTCGGTTACTCAGATGTATTTATAAGGAATGCGAAAGCCTTGAATATTGATCTGAAGGAGACGGACTATCTTGTTCTATCTCATGGACATCTGGATCATACATGGGGCATAGAGCCATTCATTGATCTAGTTGGCGATAAAACAAAGAACATGAAATTGATAGCGCATCCGGATGTTTTTGACAGAAAATTCCATCCTGAGTTTGGGGATATCGGAACCAGAAAACGGAAAGGGGAGATGGAAAAATACTTTGATCTGGATCTCTCAAAAACGCCCAGATGGTTAACAAAAAACCTGTGCTTTCTGGGGGAAATCCCGAGAAAAAATGATTTTGAGGCAAGGATTCCGATAGGTAAGATCATAAAAAATGGAAGAGAGTTCCCCGATTACTTAATGGATGACTCAGCATTAACTTATAAGTCAAAAAGGGGTATAGTTGTGATTACGGGTTGCTCTCATTCAGGCATTTGTAATATCCTTGACTATGGAAAGAAAATTTGTCGAGAGAGAAAAATATTGGATGTTATCGGCGGATTCCATTTGTTGAATGTAAAGAAAGAGATATTGGATAAAACTATTGAATATCTTAACTCCTGTGAAATTCAGAATTTACATCCCTGCCATTGTACGGATTTAAAAGCAAAGATTGAGCTCGGGAAATCCTTTCCAATCCGAGAGGTAGGGAGCGGTCTGGTTTTAGAATACGAATAAAATGCTAACGATAAAATGCGCCAGATGTAAGAGTGAAATCTTTAGATATCTGAAGATCGGAAAGGGCAGGTTATTACATTGTTGGAAAAATCGGGTAGGCAAGGATTATAGCGTTAGAGACGGAAACGAGGTTAGATGTCATTGTGGTGAACTAATTGGTATCGATGAGGGGAAATGGATTAAATTAAAACAAAATTCCTTTATATATTCAAAGTGAAAAGTGGTGATGAAATTATGAAAGCCTATGGACCGGTTCCATCCAGAAGATTGGGGAAGAGTCTGGGGATAAACAACATCCCTCCAAAGGTATGCTCTTATTCCTGCGTTTATTGCCAGCTTGGAACCACGCTAAAAATGCAAGTCAGTCGGGAAGAATTTTACAGGGTTGAGGATTTACTCAAAGATGTTAGGAGAAAGGTAAAAGAAGCCAGGGAGAATAAAGAAATCATAAACTATTTAAGCTTTGTCCCGGATGGGGAGCCGACCCTGGACATTAACCTGGGAAAAGAAATAGATGCTCTTAAGCCATTGGGAATAAAGATTGCCGTGATCACAAATGCCTCCCTCATCTGGATGGAGGATGTTAGAAATGATCTACTGAAGGCGGATTGGGTCTCTCTCAAGGTCGATGCAATAAGTGAGAAAATCTGGTATAAAATTAATAAGCCCCATAGATCTTTGAAACTTGAGAAAATTTTTGATGGAATGTTAGAATTTGCCCATATCTTTGAGGGAGAATTGGCAACAGAAACCATGTTAATTCGAGGAATTAATGATAACGATAAGGAGATTAGAAAGATAGCTGACTTCCTGTCAGAGTTAAAACCGGATAAGGCTTATATCTCTATTCCTACAAGACCGCCGGCAAGAAAGGAGATAATGCCCGCATCGGAGGAAAAGATTAATATGGCCTACCAGATCTTTAGTAATAAACTACCCAAGGTAGAGTATCTGATCGGTTATGAGGGAAATGCCTTTGCATCTACCGGCGATGTTGAGGATGATCTACTCAGCATTACATCGGTGCATCCAATGAGAGAGGAGGCCGTTAAAGAATTTTTATCAAAAACCCGTTCTAACTGGGATATTATCGAAAGATTAATCAGGGAGGATAAACTCATAGAGATAGAATACCTGAAAAAGAAATTCTACATGAGGAAGTTATCTTAGGGGTTATGCTATCTTTTTTCCGGCATCTGGACCGGGTTTTATTGTATAAATCTCGGTCACTATTATCTCAACCACTCCTTTAGGAGTTTTATCCTTCTTTTTGCTCTGCATAAATTCCCTGCCTTTCTCATAGATGGGGCCCCTGGAATGGTAGATGGCATCCCCTTTAATCTTATAGGATTCCTCAGTATCGGGATCCCAGAAAGATAAACAAACCTTTTTATTCTGTGATATGTTCTCCTTTGTTGTTTGCATAAAATTATCCAGGAGAATAATTCTATCCTCATCGAGAATCTTTTTCCAGAAGATCGGGACAACATTCGGATTACCTTCTTTATCTGCCGTTCCGAAAGAAACCAATTTGGAGTTCTCAAATAGTTCTTTAACTTCAGGCGGTATCATACTTATTAAGTAGATTTATAGTTCTATAAATTTAATGGAATAACGAGAAAAATGAAAGTTACCCTTATCTACGACAATGAGGTCTATAAGGAAGGTCTTAGAGCTGATTGGGGGTTTTCCTGTCTCGTGGAGGTGGAAAACCAGCCGAGGATTCTCTTTGATACCGGTGCCAATGGCAAAATTTTATTGGACAATATGAAAAAGCTCGATATCGAACCTGAAACTATTGATGAAGTATTTATCTCCCATTCTCATTGGGATCATACCGGAGGGCTTCCTGATTTTCTTAAAGTAAACGGAAATGTTACAATCTATTCTCCGTCCTCCTATCGACCCCCAAAGGCAAAAAAGATTGTGAATATTGAAAAAGCAACGCAGATCCATGAAAATATATTTTCCACGGGAGAATTAATGGGGACAGAGCAATCTCTCGTAGTTAAGACAGGTAAGGGATTGGTTGTTATTGATGGCTGCTCTCATCCTGGGGTGGGGAATATTCTTCAAGCAGCATCGCAGTTTGGAAGGGTCTATGCCTTAATTGGCGGCTTACACGGCTTCAGGGAGTTTATCCTACTCAAGGATCTGGAATTAGTCTGTCCCTGTCACTGTACGCAGCGCATCGCGGAGATAAAGAGATTGTATCCAGAGAAATACGTTGAAGGCGGAGTAGGTAAAATAATTGAGCTCTAGGAAATGAAAGCACGGAAAAGCTGGCGAGAGAAATTAGAAAAGGAGCAAGAGCCAAAGGTGGTTGATATCCCCCCGAGAATGGCAAAGAGATTTGGGGTGGGGAAAATGCTTATTCCCAAGCCCTTAGATGTCGATGCATTAATTCGTAAGATTAGAAGGGGAAAATTAATTACCCAGAAACAAATCAGAGAAAAATTGGCAAAGGACTTTAGGGTTGATGTCACCTGTCCGATAACAACCGGAATCTTTGTTAGGATCGTGGCTGAAGCAGCAGAAGAGGATTTAAGGAAGGGGGAGAAACGAATAACACCGTATTGGCGCGTGCTAAAGGGAGATGGCAATTTAAATGAAAAATTTCCAAGTGGTGTGGAGGCACAAACACGCCACTTAAAAGAAGAGGGACATACGATTGAACCAAGTAAGGGTAAGAAACCGCCCAGGGTAAAAGACTTTGAAAAATATCTGCAAAAGCTGTAGAAGGGAATGAAGATGGAAGAATCTGAAGATTGCATACTATGCAGAATTGCTAGAGGAGAGATAAAATCATACAAGGTATATGAAGATGACTTCGCCTTGGGCATATTGGATGTAAATCCCTGTGCGGAGGGTCACTGTCTCGTAGTTCCGAAAAAACATGTTGAGAGATTCTATGACATGGATGATAACGACTTAGGAAGGCTGTTTTCCGCGGTAAAAATTGTTGCAAACAAGATCAAAAAAGCTATTAACCCGGATTTTGTTTGTATCTTCATCCGCGGAGGGAGAGTATCTCATCTCCATGTGGCTGTTTTTCCTTCCATGAAAAATGATTCTTTGAGTGGATTCCCCCAGAGCAGCTTTGAAAAGATCACGGTGAATTTAGATGAAGTAGCAGAGAGGATCAGGAATGCGTAATCACTGGAATTTTTAGACCTAGTTCTAAGTTATGTAGATGGATAAAAAGTTCTATTTTATGATCGTTTTGGCGGCATTTTTTTATGCCATATACCTGATCGTAAATAGAAGCTATTTGGTTGATGGGTTGTCCCCATTAAACTTTGCCTGTGGGAGTGGTATATCTGCGGCGTTCTTTTCTTTGGTATTTCTAATTTTTTCCAAAAAAATTGAAGAGGTGAAGAGATTGGACAGGAAAGATTTAACCCGTATATTTATCCTCGGTCTCTCGGTGGGATTTTTCTTTAGACTCATCCTCTTCTTTGGGCAATCTCTAACTACGGCAACGAATGCTGGCTTTTTATTGAGGATTGCGCCTTTGTTTGCATTAATATTCGGATATATCTTCATGCGAGAGTTCATAACCAAAAAACACGTGTTGATGATGTTGATAATGTTATTTGGCGTTTATCTTTTAACTACAGAGGGAAAATTAACCCTTAACCTGGGGGATATTCTCCTTATCTCTGGAGGGGTGATCGTTGGCTTTGATCAGGCATTTTCCAGAAAAATGATGAAAAAAGGAATAGCCCCGGATGTTCTAACCTCATTAACAATGATCACGGGTGGAACACTATTGTATCTATTTGTTATAATTTTTTCATCATTCTCTCTTCTCGGCTGGGAGATATATCTTCTCTCTGGGTTGTTAATCTTTCTATCTGTCTTTGCGAGGAACCTCGGATTAAGGCACATTAAAGCAAGCATCGCGAGCTCTATTTTATTATTAAATCCAGTATTTACCGCAATTATGGGTATCGGCCTGTTGCATGAAGAAATAACCTTGCTCCAATTGCTCGGGGGTATTATTATTCTACTTGGGGGTTATCTCATTATCAGAATAAAAGGCTAAATATACACTATTTAAGTAAAAACCTACATAATTCTAATAAATACTTGCACAGTGTAAAATGGTCTCTGAACTCCAGAAGGCAAAAATCGTCCAGCTTCGTGGTCTGGGTTACCAGCACCAAGAAATTGCGGAAATTCTGGGATTAAAAAGATCTCAGGTAGCGTACCACCTCCACGAACTCAAGCAGCTCTCTAAGAAAAAAGACCCTGATTCAGTTTACTTAGATATAATGGTCTCCGGTCTCGGTCCAGAGCTTATAAAACTCGTCGGGAAATTGGAAAAGTTGGGGAAGCTGGTCTAGGTGTCGGATTCAAACATGTTTAAACATGCATGCTGCGTTTTATAGTTTTGTGTTGAAATTATTATGGGTTATGTTTTTTGAGTGGTTGAGAGTGTTTAAGAGGATTTAATCGAGAAATAAAAAGATTTACTTCGTAAATCTTAACTCGTATACTTTCGTATACGATAAAAAATTTCATTCGTAAATTTAACTCGTATACCTTCGTATACGATAAGAAATGCCAACCAAAAATAAAACATTCAAATGCAGAAAATGTGGGAAGGCAATAGATGGGCATAATCAGTATCTACATGACGGAATGTGCGACGACTGCTTTTTTGAAACATATTTTCCAAGGGATCAGGCGGAGTATGTTAAAAGGCAAAAATAACCTCTTGATTTTTAACTATCACTTCTATTTATATATTATCAGTTAAAGTGATAATTAAAGATGATAGAACTAACTAAGAAGAATCTGGAAATTATAGTAAGGATCTTGGAGAAAGGAAGTAGTAAGTGGAGTGTGTTGGAGATACAGAGAGATTCTGCTCTGTCTTATGGTGGTGTGTGGAATCTTATCAAGAAGCTGGAAAATGCGGGATATGTGATGAAGGAAAGAGGGTTATATAAATTAACTAACAGGGAGGTCTTGATATCACAGGCCGCCTCTCTGAATCCAATAAGAACCAAGGAGAGGATCGAGTATTATGGCGGAGGCACTGCAAAAGATAGGAGGGATTTTATCAGGAAGACTGCAACTGAAAACAAGAAGGAGTATACATTAACCCTGTTTGCAGCCACAGATGTGATACAGCCATATGTCAAATCAGAGGATATTTATGTGTATATCAGGGTAAGGGATAGGGAATTCTGGGAAGAGAAGGTTAAAGAAAGTGGATATTCCCCGGTATATGAGGCCAAAGGTAATCTAACCCTTATGCCAGTGGATGAAGATTACTATTTTACTTTATCTAAGGAGTATTCTGGGTATAGGATAGTTTGCATATCCCAGTTGGTTATAGATCTAATTTCACTGGGGGGTCCGGGCGAAGAGCAGGCTAAACTGATTAAAGAGAGGTTTATGGCATGATAAAAAAGGTAGAGCTATTGGATATCGCGGAGGTAGAATACTCCGAGAAATACCTAAGGAATCTATTCGGGAAATTTCAGGAAGAAAAATTGAAGGTTGGTTTGATGGGTGGTTGGGCAGTTCATCTTTTAATTCAGAAAAAGAGTAAAGAGCATATAGGTTCAAGAGACATTGACATATTCTTCAACCCAGAGGAAACTGATCCAGAAAAGCTCATCGAAATCGTTGAGAGAGAAGGCTTTAGGCCACATTCGACCTTTAGATGGGCATTATTCATAGATAGACTGCAGAGAAAAGAGGTTTCTGAGGAAGAATCTAAGGGAATACCCTTACACAATCTGTTCACGGTTTATGTGGATATATTCAGTTCAAAGGATACTGGCAATTCTCACATCCTGCACGAACCACTACTTACCGAGGTCTCAGCAGAGCATGAACTTGTGGAATTTAATGGCTTAAAGATAGTGATTCCGACTCCAACGCAACTAGTTAAATTTAAATTGAAATCAGTGCTTGAAAGAGAAGAATACAAACAGGTTAAAGACTTAATAGACCTGTTTGCATTAATAACAGAGTTCCCAGAAACCTTAGAAAAGATAGAAAGAGATTCCGAGCTACGAAATAATTTCAGGACAAAATTAGATAAGTTTGTCATAGATGGGCTCGTCTCAAAGACGGGAGCAAACCTTGGAATAGATCCAAGATTGGTTGATGGTATGTTGAAGAGAATTTAATTTCGATCAATTTAATTCAATATTAGACCAAGCATGTGGCAGACTGATGGTCTGGCACATACAAGACCGATCTGAAAATTCACCAAAGGTGAATTTTGAGAAATTAAGCCTGAGGCTTAATTAGGTCTTGCATGAAACATCAAGTTGGAGGATTAATCGAGAAAATTCTCCACAAAAAACCTAACAATTAAAGAATATAAGGTTTGAATGCGATTTATGTGATAATAATGAAATTCAAGGGAAAAGCTCATAAGGTTGGAGATGATATCAACACAGATTTAATAATCTCCGGAAGGTACAAGTTCAAGACCCTGGATGATAGAGAATTGGCGAGGCATGTGATGGAGGATCTCGACTTGGAATTCTACAGGAAGATAACAAAGGGAGACTTTATCGTTGCCGGAAAAAACTTCGGCTGCGGTTCAAGCAGGGAACAGGCACCTCTGGCTATAAAATATGCGGGAATTTCAGCAGTTGTTGCAAAATCATTTGCGAGAATATTCTTTAGAAATTCGATAAATATTGGTCTCCCAGTTATTGAATGTAAAGAGGCGGATAAAATTGGCCAGGGAGATAAATTGGAGATAGACCTGGAGAGCGGTCTTGTGATAAACAGAGATAAAAATCTGGAGATGAAGGTAAAACCATTGCCCAAATTCATGCTAAAAATTCTGAAAGATGGCGGTTTAGCTGCGCATTTTAGAAAATACCACAGGTTTAAGCTAGATTGAATGGTGATCCCTATGCCCGAGGAAAAAAGCCCTTACAAGGGCTCAATTTGGGATGCATTTCTATATTTCGTCTCTGGTTTTAAACAACTGGTGAATGCCCCCCGTCTGGTAATTCCATCGTTAATTTCTAATGCACTTTCCAGCGCTTTTGTATGGTGCATATTGACAGTTTTAATATTGCTTTCATTACCCCTCGTTTTTGAGATAGCCCCCATTCTGAGAGATTATAGGGATATCGTTAGTGACGAGTCATTTTCAGATATCCACCCCGATTTGATCGAAAGTATTTCCGCTATGGAATCCGAGATAGTTATCATATCTGCAATATCCCTGATTCTGATTTTTGCGTTATCCCTTATATTTTTCATTCTGAGTGCATATGTTGGCGGAGGAACCATCGGTTATCTCTGGGGGGGCATTACCGATAGAATTACATTTAAAAATTTTCTGTATTACGGCAGGAATTGCGTATGGCGGATACTTGGGATACGTATCCTATTACTCCTTTTGTTTCTTATTTATTCCATTATCTTCTTTGTCGTGGTTGGTCTCATGATTTCTGCTTTGTTACTCGGGTATTCCTCCCCATTGTATCACATCATGATGTTCCTTCTACTTATTTTCTCCTTCATTCTGTGGTTATTCCTATGGTTTTTAATCAGCCTTCCATTCTTCTTTGTTGAGACATCCATTGTGATCGAGAACAGAGGCATTGTGGACTCAATAAAAAGGAGTGCACATCTGGTCCTTAAAAATATATGGCAAGTACTCCTGTTTATTATCCTTTTAATAGTTATATGGTCGGCATACCTCCTACTGGCAATCTCTCTGGAGATCCCCCTTTCCCTATTTAGCTTGGGTATATCCTCATTCTTTACATTATCCACCCTATTTTTTATGAATCCATGGATTGATCTGGTTAAGTTAAATTTCTTCCTGAATATAACCTATAGCTCTGTAAAGGTACGAGATGTAAGGCTTGAATTAATAAAGGGATATCTGTCAAAATCAAAGAGTTTTGTATTAAATTCGCCATCTATCCTGGTAGATTTTGTAAGAGGGAATATTAACTATGTTCTATTAAGCACTCTTTTTGCAAGCCTTGGATTTTCTATCGGTTATCTAATAACCAATCAATTTTCCTTTCTATCTGATGATATAACTGCTATTGTTGTAGAAAAATTGGGTGAGGGCTTTTTTGGAACTCCATATGCATCACTACCTTTTATAGATGTCTTCTACTACTTTTTTCACAATACCAACGTAATTATAGCTCTATCTTTGAGTGGCGTGTTCTTTGTACTTCCGCCTTTACTAGGGATATCAGCTACTGCGGGAACTATTGGTATGCTCTATGGCATACTTCCGTTTCATCTTGCTACAGCGGTAGTATCTGCTCATGGAATCCCTGAACTTATCGCACTTTTGATCGCAACCGCAGCAGGATTACGTTTCGGTGTGCACGTGATCAGAAAGGACCCGAATATCGATAGAATTTTGGATGATACATTAAAGGTAGGTTTTGCATCCCTCCTACTGATTGCTATTGCGGCATTTATAGAGGCCTTTATCACCCCAGTTATCATATCTATGGTGGTTTAATGTAGATTACTTCTATAATTAACTAGAAGGTGATCAAATGCGCAAGGTTACTTTAATTCCTGGTGATGGGATTGGTCCGGAGGTTATAAATTCCTGTGTTAAAGTGATTGAAGCGACTGGCCTTGGGATAGAATTTGAACAGGTTGATGCCGGAGCCAAAGTTATGGAGAAAGAGGGAACTCCTTTACCCGACGCTGTTTTAGATTCCATAAGAAAGAACAAAGTGGCTCTGAAGGGGCCGATAACAACTCCTGTTGCTTCTGGATTCAGGAGCGTTAATGTTGCGCTGAGAAAGGCACTGGATTTATATGCAAATTTAAGGCCTGCGAGATCATTTGAGGGGATTAAATCGAGGTATGAAAATATTGATATAGTGGTTGTTAGGGAAAATACTGAAGGCTTGTATGCTGGAATTGAGCGCTATACTAAAAAAGACAAGAGCGAGGGCGAGACGATAAGAATAATAACAAAAAAAGCATCTGAAAGAATAGCCAGATTCGCATTTGAATATGCGAGGAAGGAGAAACGGAAGAAAATAACTGCGGTGCATAAAGCGAATATTTTAAAGATTACCGATGGTATATTCCTGGAATCTGTGAGAAGAATCTCTAAGGAATTCCCCGAGATAGAGTTTGAGGATCGCATAGTAGACAATATGTGTATGCAGTTAGTAAAGAAACCAGAGCTCTATGATATTCTCTTGGCACCAAATCTATTCGGTGACATAATCTCGGATCTATGTGCTGGCTTGGTAGGAGGCTTGGGGATTGCTCCATCTGCGAATATAGGGGATAAAATTGCTGTATTCGAACCGGTGCACGGTTCGGCTCCAAAATATGCAGGTTTGGATAAGGTAAATCCAACTGCTACAATACTCGCCGGGGTTTTAATGCTGAAATATCTGGGAGAAAAAAAGGCTGCTGATTCGATAGAAAGGGCTGTAGCAGAAGCTTTGAAGGAAGGTAAAAAATTGACATATGACCTCGGTGGAAATGCAAAGACGTCTGAGTTTACTGACTACGTGATCTCCAAGATTCTTTAATTTCCTTAGTTATGCTCAGTGGCGCACCACAGTGGGAACACATGATATCATCTTCACTCTTTTTCCCACATTTTTCACATATTTTCATCTTTTTTATTGTTAGTTATATCTTGGGTCAGACATGTATAAATATCTACCTACATTGTTCAACTTATATTGTTCAACTGGAATCCATGTTTCTCCGAATTTACCTTTTAATGAAGGATGCAAAATATCTATTAGGTAAGAGGTAAGATAAAATGAGTTCCATAGGTTCAATGAAGGCGTTCCCATTCGCTACATTTAACCCAAATAAATTGGGCTTTAAGAAGTCGAAGGAGCTTGAGTGGATTATTCCAAACAAATTGGGGGGGTATTCATCCTCCACTGTTATAGGTTTAAACAGTAATGGATTCCATGGTTTACTGGTTTCCGGGTGTAAAGGCCTGAGAAGAATGGTCTATCTGCAGAAATTGGATGATGAAATTGAGTTTAAGAATTCAGTACTTGGGCTTTATACAAACGAGTATTCTGATGGGACCACCTCCGATGGTTACAGGTATCTAAATAAATTTGAGTTCAGCTATGATTCTGTTTCATTTTACTACAGAGCAAAGGGTGTCAGGGTAACCAAGCGCATAACCCCACTCGCTGATAAGAATGCACTGATAGCTCTTTATTCTGTAGATAATGAATCTGATGATAAAATTAGGTTTAAGGTAAACCTCCTAGTGAATTCCAGGGGTTTTGAGAGACTAACAAAAAATAAAGGAATAGAATTCAAGCCAAGATTTTTTACAAAGAATATCATCGGGGTCAATTCTCCAAATGGATATATAACTTTTCAATCTGACGGGGCAGTATGTTTTGAAACCTCTTCTGAGCAGAGATGGCAAAATCTATTCTATTCAAAGGATGAAACTGAGGAATATTCCTACTGCCCGGCATATTTTACCGTGGATGTAGAACCGGATTCCACTGAGGAATTTACCATAACTGCTATAGGTTATTATACGGAGGAAGAAACTGCGCAAGCATTTAAGGAATTATTGCAAGGATATGCACGAAAGGGCAGGATCCTGAGCAGTGGAAAAGGCACATCCATATTCTTTCTTTTGAATGTTGCGGACACCTTTATTGTCGATACAGATTCAAAGAAAACTATAGTTTCCGGTTATCCTCATCTTGGAGACAGAGGCAGAGATGCGATGATAGCCCTTCCAGGGTTAACTCTCATAAATGGCAGATACAAGGATGCTGAGCAGATATTTGAGCATTTTTTGAATTATGCAACACATAAAGGAATACCAAGCAGATTTTTAGCTGGGAAACCGGAATACGGGGATATAGATACAAGTTTGTGGCTTGTAGACAGATTGTATCAATACATCAAATACGTTGGAGTAGAAGAGGGTAAAAATTTTTTGCATACCTACTGGTGGGTTCTGAAGGATATAATGGGAAATTATTCAGAGATGGAGAAGGATGGTATTCTATCCCATCACGGAGGAACCTGGATGGAGGCATTGGAAAGAAACAATGCAGTGGAGGTTCAGGGTTTATGGTATAACGCATTGAGAATAATGGAGAAATTTGCAAAGCTTATGGACGATACAGATGCAGATATTTTTAGACCCACATATCTGAGATTTGAGGAGAACTTTCTGAGGAAATTCTGGAATGGTAAATATCTATCCGATTCTCCGGAAGACAATTCACTGAGACCGAATCAGATAATTTTATTGTCTCTAGATTTCAATGTCTTGGATGATTCTCTCTCAAGAAAGGTTCTAAGTGCTGTTGAGAAGGAGCTTTTAACACCATTTGGTCTCAGGAGCTTAAGCCCGGAGGATCCAAATTATATTGGAAAAAATTCCCCGTATAATGGCGGAGTGTGGCCGTGGCTCTTGGGTCCGTATGTAAAAACACATATCAAGCTTCATGGAAAAAGACTTAAGGCTCAGGAACTTTTGGAGAAGATATTTGAAAACCACATCAAGGAGGGAGGATTGGGT
>Ga0209636_10000632_pt1 | contig 34927 bp, 26 predicted proteins | sample DeeMarSWOR152_54_FD_187464 | JGI IMG/M metagenome (GOLD analysis project Ga0209636, IMG submission 187464) | Marine sediment microbial communities from White Oak River estuary, North Carolina - WOR-1-52-54 (SPAdes) (version 2) | ecosystem: Environmental > Aquatic > Marine > Intertidal zone >... | reverse complement strand
ATCCTTTGAATCTTTAAAGACTACCTTATCAATACAACCGGTGAGACACTGGCTAACAGGAAGAGTCAAGGCCCACATCTTCATCTGTTATTTAGCCTATCTCCATTTATCCTGGATGAACATGCGTTTAAAAACCAATGGCATAACGATGAGCCCTGTAAAAGCCCTGGAAAACCTGGAAACGATCTACACAGTCAAGCTCACCGATGAAAAAGCTTCAGCAAGCACTACAAAAACAGTTCCCCTGACCAAAGAACAGGAAGCAATCTACAAAGCACTCAATTTGTTGTCATGAAAACAGGGGTAAGTTCAGGAAATTGAGATAACCACCCAAGAATTTGGCTCTTGTGCGATTTTTGAAGTGCGAGGTAACAACCCCAAACCAACAATTTGTGCACCTCACTGGGTAACATGAATCAATCGTTCATAAGAAAATAAAATAAAAAAATAAAAAAATGGATGGTTTTAGCGTCTTCTGTAAATTCCTGCAGCTCCAAACAATACCAGCAGTGACAGTAAGGCAGTTCCGAGACACTCACCTTCATTATCAACGGTAACGGTAACAGAATCAGTATCCTGGACTGAGCCGCCCACGATTCCCTCAGCTGTTACAGTGCTCTGTTGATCTTCTGCTTCCAGGGTGGTGTTCCAGCTGTACTGGAAGGGTTCTGTTGTATCTTCTGCCTTGAAGACACCGTTGATGTACCACTTCACAGAGGTACAGTTGCTGTCTGCAGCACAGGTGACAGTTCCGGAGACAGTTGATCCGTTGGTGGGGTTGGTAATGGTCACCTCGTAGTCGGGAACGTTGTCCACGTAAACCGTAATTTCGTGGTCGTCTGCGAAGGTGCCAAGCACATAACCGTCAACTCTTATGGTGTGGTTACCTTCTGAGTATGTGGTGGTGTTCCAGCTCCATGAGAAGGGTGCTGTGGAATCGGTGTACTTCCATGTGCCGTCAATGTAGAACTGTACTTCGTCGATGTCTCCTGTGTAGGATACGGTGATATTGACTGTTCCCAAGACGGTTTGTCCGTTGGACGGGTAGGTAATGGTCACTGTGTCAAATCCATCACCTCTCTTGGTCAGACAAGGTGTCTCAGGATCTCCCATCAGGTTTCTCTCGTAGTAACACCATCTGTAGGTGCTGTTGCTGCTGGCAGAAGATGCCATGTAGTATCTTGCCCTGTCTCGTAATTCACCGAGTTTCTCGTATCCATCGCTCCAGCACGCTCTGACTTCCATCTCACAGAACTCACCAGAGTACTGGCATGCATTGAGCGTGGAGAACCAGCCGTAGTTGTCGTTGTAGATGGCACCAATAGCGCCACAGTCAGCCTTGACATATTCTTCTGCCAAACAGTCACTGGCTTCAAATTCTCCGCTAATACAGGCAACACTGGTAGTCCATGGGAAGAATGTGTTGGTAAAGCTGGAACAATTTGAGTTGCTCCAATTTACTGTACCGCCGACTTCGTAGTTGATGTGGTAAAGCGTAGTATTACCGTGTCCAATGTGGACTACCACAATTGGGCCAGCATTAAATGCGTTTCTCCACTTAGTCTGTGTGACAGTGCCGTTCTCTTCAAAGAGATAGTCTATGTAGTAGCCACCGGGTATCCAATCATCACAGTTGTAGGCTAAACATCTGGAATCAGGGCTGTTACCAGGCTGCACTCTTGACTGGTGGAAGCAGACTCTCTCAGGCTTGTCCATTTGTTCGTAGGCTATAACCTTGTTGACGAATGCTGTAGCTTGTGTGGTGTTGTCCACTGGAGCTCGGCCTACAGCGACCTCTGCATACCAGTCTTGTTCACCAGGCTCACCATATCTGCTGTCGCCATCGTTGTTCCAGTTACCGTCCAAGTGCCCGTAGTACATGTCAGCTGCCATGTCAGAATCAGTGTATCCGCCAGTTGATACGTAGAATCCTCTGTATGGTACAACGCCAGTGTCTCCACCGAGTAAGACATATTTTGTACCATTGTTGGTGTACTTGTCAATGATGAAGTTCCGAATCCTATCCTGATTGTCTACACCTGTGTAGTTGTTGTAGATCCAGGTTGTATCGTAAACAGAAGCGCCGTTGACGTAACTTGCCTTGTGGGTGGCTAATGTCTGGAAGGTGGACTTCAGTGTGCTGCTGGTGATGATAATGTACGTTTCAGTTGCCAGTGGGGTTCCTCCACCATCATAGGTTGAAGTCACCTCAGGGTTGTCTACTATACCGGCAACATCTGCCTTGTCAGCAGCTAACCCTCTGTACAATTTGTTCTTCATACCCTTGCCGAACTGTACATCAACAGTCAGCTTCTCATAGAATTTCACTGTACCAGATTTTGGCATGTACTGCACAGGATACAAGTGGATGTTCAGGATGGCATACCCTCTGAAATACTCAACACCAATAATGTCGAAGAGTTTAGTGGGGTATAGGTTGTTAGAGCCATAGGTTGCTTCATTCTTACCAACTTTCACCGGTTCATCACTAAAGGTGCAGGGTGGCTGACCCCATGGTAGGTCAAAGCCCTTCTGAACGATGGGCTTACCGTGCTTCACCTTGACATCCTTTAATTCTGCACCTGCTGGCAACAGAATTGTAGCAGCCTTGTAGGGTACTAATGGCTCTCCAGGTATTTCCAGAATCATTGTGTCCTTTATCATCCACTGACCGTTTATCATGACAGGTTCGAATACGTAGTCTACACCGAAGTTATCGTTCTTAGAATAGACTGCAGAAATGCTCAGTGTTAGCATTGCTACCAATGCTAGTATCGTCACTTTTCTACCTTTCAACTCTTTCACCTCCTGTAAGTTGATATGTATGAGTGTGCATACGTGCTTATAAACTTTTCGGTCATTATCTACTTTTATGTAGGAGTTTCTCACATATGGTGTATCACAGCCTTAATGCAATTATGTATAATTCATATAGTAGCACGGTGTTTGCTATTTTTAATATAAAAGGAAAATAAATTACATATATCTTAAAATATACTTCATAGATTTACTTATTATGTATATGATTAAAATTTTTGATTTAAAATGCAAGAAATATGTTGGATGAAGTTTTGAGATGCAGTAAAATCTTGTGTATTCTCTAATCGTTGTCTTGTTTTACGGATAATCACTAAATGCTCAAAAAGCTTTCAGAACACTTCTGACTTCATGTAATTGTGATGATGCAGGTGCACCGGGAGGCATAGGGACTCTGCTAAACTGCGAAATATCTGTGTAAGCTGTTCAGGTGACAGACGTCAAGAATTTAGAAAGTACCAAAATCGTGGAGTATTCTCTCATAAATCTCTTTTTCTGTGCTCGTACTTTTTTTAAATAGTTTCTCTACAATTAACTCTGGTGTAGATTTCCCAAGCTTACCGAAGACGGGCTGCCTGTCCACGATTAACTCTAAATGTTCATCCAGTCCAGTAGCCTCGATGCCATCTATGCGCGCTCTGGTCAATTGTGAAATCTCCTTTCCTAGATGGGTGACTAAAACAGATAAGGTATTCTCGTTCTGGGCCAAGAAATTCAAAAAGGAAGCAATGATCTTGGCTGCAGAACCCGGTTCTGTTATCGCTTCCAGCTCATCAATGAGGACCAGTTTCTTGGTTTGTGACAAAGCCAAAGGGACTAACTTGGTGATAGTGCTCTCAAAAGCCCCCGCATCCTGGGATTTGGGTTTTCTTAAATACAGAATCTCCTCACATAAAGGACAGTAAAACTCCTCTGCTGGTACGTAAAAGCCCATTTGTGCCAGAATCTGCAGGTGCAGTACAGTCTCCAAAAGAGTGGTTTTCCCACCAGAGTTGGCTCCAGTTAGCACTGCAATCCGGTCGGAGGATGCAAATTCATGGGGTGTTGCACCAACCTTGTAATGAACTGGCTGCGGGTTTCTTACCATGATGTTCAATCCATTGGTGAAACTCAAGCCATTATCCACGAAGTGAGGAGCAGTCATATTATAGTCAGTAAAAACCCTTCCTAGTGCTGTTCGAAAATCCAGTTCATGCATGTCTCTCTCTTTCTCTTGTATGTACTCCCAGTACTGACCAATGCGGGCTGCATCTCTTCGGGCTTTAAACCCCTTTAATGATTCTGTCTTTCGTATTTCGTCCTTTAAGTGCTCAATTCTATTGTGATCTGCCTCAATAGGGTAAGTTAACTCTAACGAGAAGACTTCTGCCTGCATGTGTATTTTTTCTGTTAATTCTCTGTTCGCTTCTGCAATCAATTCATCATACAATGAGACCACTGCATCAGGAATGGACCTCTTCAAAGCCTGTACAGGATCTGTATGCATGTGCTGCATCATGGTTAAGATTTCATTCCCCCTTAGTTCGATCTGCTGCTTTTGCATAGCTTCATCAAATTTTTGGTTGACAGTTCTTTCTAGTTCAACTACTATCTTGTCAATGTCAACTTCTTCGTATGTGGCCCCTTCTCTCAACCTCACAAGGGTATCACGGATCTCTTTGAGCTTTCCATCGTTGCCCTGTAAAATTTCAGAGATTTCCCACATCAATAAAATAGTCTTTTCATTCTGGGTGAACTTCTCAATCTGTAACTCCGGCAACACTTTCTCGAGAGAAAAGTCATCAAAGAGCATTTGAAAATCAGAATGTTCCAGTAAATACTCGTACAATACAGATTCTCCTGCGTAAACGTAGAAAACTAAAGGATACTGTTCTAAATCAGAAATATCTGCGGGATCTTCAATTAGCAAAACATCGCAGTAGTCATTTTTTAATTCCGTATAGACCTCAACAAGGTCGGTAGCAATCACTCTGTCACGAAATTTTCTCTTCTTGGGCAATATCAACGGTTTCAAATGACGTAACCTCTCCAGAAGGTTTTGTAACTGTTCTCCTGTTAATCCCCGGACAAATTCTAAAGCTTTCCCAGAATACAACAATCTTTTCTCAATGATTGCTGCATTGGTCACAGGGTAGTAGACTAAAAATCTGTTTTTCCCATTCTGAGTACACGGGTACTCCTGTAACAATTGGAGTATGTCCTCGTACACTACCTGCGCATCATCAGAGAGTATGTCCTGGAAGACCTCCCCTGTTTTCAACTCGTACGCCTTTCTCAAAATGCTTAAGGCTGTCTTCTTTCCTAATCCTGGAACTTCTAACAGCTTTTCAATTTCCAGGTTTTCCACAATTGTTTCTGCTTTATCCCCGTAGTATTCTCTAATTCTTTGAGCCATACTACTAGATGTAACCTCTTCCAACATGTGATCAAACCGGTCTCAAATCAATAATATCTGCATCTATGCGGGCTGACAGCCCGTTCATGATGAGTAAGTTGTCTTCTACAGCAATTAGTTCTGCCACCTCAATTCCTAAGGGGTTGGGCCTTCCCGTGTATGAGGTGGCAAACACTCCTTTTTCCTCGTAAAAGGGCTTTCCTTCAGGGCGAGAAACCCAGTACACCACCAGTAGTTTATCCAGGGTTTCAACGCCTGTTAGCTCGGACTGGTACTCCTTGTCTATCAACAGCTTGGTGGTATTCCCTTCAATTTCTATGACTTTTCCGATAGATGTTAACTCCATTCAATCACTTCCCTAAAATTTCGTGCAACCTGGCCAGATCATCTGCTTCATCCACACTTTTATCTTCCCTGAAGCGAGCCACTCTCGGAAATCGCAGCGCGTACCCGGACTCGTAATTAGGGGACTTCTGAATTTCTTCATACGCGACCTCCACCACCAAGTTGGGTACGAGTTTGACAGTCTTTCCTTTCTGTTCAGTAATGTATGGTTTGAGCTTCTCGGTGAACTCCTTGAAGGTATCATCTGTAATACCTGTGCCCACCTTGCCAATTTCCAGAAAGTTCCCGTACTCATCGCGGATTCCCAGCAGAAAGGAGGCCAACCAGTGGGCCCTCCTTCCTTCCCCCCAGTCAGCACCAATGATCACCAAGTCCAGGTTCTCTAACGTTTGTTTGATCTTCAACCACTTCTTTCCTCTGGCCCCCGGCTGGTATACTGATTGTACATCTTTGATCATTAATCCCTCGTGGCCAATATCTATACTGTGTTCAAAAAATTTCTGGGCCTCTTCCACGCTTTCTGTTATTAAAACCTGTGAGAGTTCTGCCCCTTCTGTATTTGTGACAATCTCTTCCAGGGCTTTTCTCCTCTCTGTAAAGGGCAGATCAATCAGTGATCTGTTTCTGTATAACACGTCAAAGTAGTAAATCTTTAAGGGGATCTTCTCTATCATTTCTATAATATCGTACTTCCTTCTCAACCTGCGCAGCACATACTGGAAGGGTCTTGGATGCTCGTTCTCTGTGGCTACAATCTCTCCTTCTACAATGACATCTCCTGAAATGCTCTTTCGTACTGATTCCACCAAATCTGGTAGAGCAGCAGTGATGTCTTCTAACCGTCTGGAAAAGATTTTGGTCTTCTTTCCTTTTTTGTGGATTTGCGCTCTGGATCCATCGTATTTAATTTCACAGGACAAGACGGACATTCTCTCTTTTGCTTCCTGTAAACTGCTCACCTGGGCCAGCATGAACTTGATAGGTTTAAAAAAAGTGATATCCAGTTCAGTTAAATCTTTCGGATTCTTCTTTGCAGTTTTTGCTACTAACCCCAAATCATTGGTCAACATGTACGCTCTCTCCACCTGAGATGGTTCACAGCCAAAGCTTAAAGCGATAGCATCTCTCACTGTCCCCTCACCAATGCCAGTGCGCATGGTGCCTAAGACGATTCTCACTAAATACCTGGTTTCCTCTCCATTTGCAGAAGAAAACAAATTAGATAAATATTTCAACTTTTTCTCCTGAGATCTTGCCCCCGAGAATTCACTTATTCTATTCAAAATCTCGTACACATATTCAACAGACAGGCTTTCTCTGAATAGGATGACCTGTTTTTTCTCGTTGATTGCTTTCTCGCAAGCTTTTCCTATGTCGCCTTCTTCTCTGATGTAGTCCTCAATGACTGGTTCAGGAACGCCGGAAACAGTGGAGATCACCCGGATGACCAACTTGGTTCCCACTCCCAGTTCGCGATCCATCCAATCAGGGAAGACCTTTCCCAGTAAAAAGTATACGACAACATCTAAAATTTCTGCAGGAGTTTCTTTTAAAAATTCTGAAGTAATATCTGTCATTTCCAGCCGTTTTGTCGTATCTTCTAACGATTTGTAAACGCTTATGAGTCTGGAAAATTCCATGAGAAAAGTAAGAAAAGGATTCATATAAAGGTTTGTGTGCATTTGTGTAATGGGCAGTCATTGGTTTTCTTCTATTTTGAGTCCCTGAATTGGGTTTCATACTTAATAAATGACCTTTGCTCCTGAAATTATATTCTATTTGTATTCTTAAGGAAATAACATGTTATCAATCAAAAAAATTAGAATATTCATAGAATTTAGAAAAAAAGGAAAGAAAAAAATTAGTTTAGCGTCTTCTTAGAATTCCCGCATATCCAAACAGCACGAACAATAACAATATAGTCGTTCCAAGACAAGGGTCAGATCCAATGTTGCAGGTGACAGTATCCGTGGCCTTAACATTGTCCTCATCGCCAAAGCAGAACCCATCAGCTCTGACAGTGTGGCTTCCATCGGAATACTGCGTGGTGTCCCAGCTGTACTGGAAGGGTGCTGCTGTATCTTCGTACACGAATACATCATCAATGTACCATCTTATGAAGTCACAGTTGCTTTCTGCGGTGCACGTAACGGTACCTGAAACAGTTGATCCGTTGGTGGGGTTGGTAATGGTCACCTCGTAGTCGGGGACGTTGTCCACATTAACAGTAATTTCGTGGTCGTCTGCGAATGTACCAGATACGTACCCGTCAACTCTTATGGTGTGGTTACCTTCAGAGTATGTGGTGGTGTTCCAGTTCCATGAGAATGGTGCTGTAGTATCGGTGTACTTCCATGTGCCGTCAATGTAGAACTGTACCTCGTCGATGTCTCCTGTGTAGGATACGGTGATATTGACTGTTCCTGAAACAGTTTGTCCATTGCTGGGGTTCTCAATGGTGACTGTGTCAAGTGGCGGTCCGCATTCTCTCATGGTCAGACAGGGTGTCTCAGGGTCTCCCACAAGGTTTCTCTCGTAGAAGCACCATCTGTAGTAGGAGTTGCTCTGTGCAGAAGATGCCATGTAGTATCTTGACCTGTTCAGTAAGTCACCTAGCTTCTCGAACCCATCGTCCCAGCATGCTCTGACCTCCATCTCACAGAACTCACCACTGTACATGCATGCATTAGCTGTGTTGAACCAGCCGTAGTTGTCGTTGTAGAGGGCTCCAATAGCTCCGCAGTCATCCATGACGTAGGCTTCTGCCAGACAGTCGTTGGCCTCGATCTGTCCACTGATGCAGGCCACACTGGTGGTCCAGGGGAAGAACGTGTTGGTCAAACTGGAACAATCTGAGTTGTACCAGCTTACTGTACCCCCGACTTCGTAGTTGATGTGGTAAACGTTAGTGTTTCCGTGTCCAATGTGGACTACTACGATTGGGCCAGCAGCCCATGCGTTTCTCCAGACAGTCTTTGAAACTGTACCATTCTCTTCAAACAGATAGTCTATGTAGTAGCCGCCAGGTATGTAGTCATCACAGTTGTAGGCTAAACACCTGGAATCAGGACTGTTACCAGGCTGCACTCTGGACTGGTGGAAGCAGACTCTCTCGGGCTTATCCATCTGTTCGTAGGCAATGACCTTGTTGACGAAGTTTTGGGCTTCTGTGACAGTCTGACACGGTGCTCGGCCAACAGCGACCTCTGCATAAAAGTCCACATTGTCGTTGGTCTCACCATATCTGCTGTCACCATCTGCATTGTGGCTGCCGTCCAAGTGGGCAAAGTACATGTCAGCTAACATGTCAGAATCAGTGTATCCACCTGTGCTCACGTAGAACCCTCTGTAGGGAACAGCAGCAACATCTCCACCCATCAAGACGTACAATGTACCGTTGTTGGTGTACTTATCTATGATGAAGTTTCTGATCTTCTCTGGGTTGTCTACACCCGAGTAGTTTGAAGTAATCCAAGATACCGTGTAAACACCAGTTCCGTTGACGAAACAGGATTTCCAGTCTGCTAGTTGCTGGAACGTGGATTGCATTGTATCATTGGTGATGATGATGTACTCTTCGGTTTGTAGAGGACTTACTCCGTCATCGTAGGTTCTCACCACTTCGGGGTTGTCTACCATATCTGCAACAGCTGCCTTGTCGGCCTTCAGACCTCTGTATAACTTGTTCTTCATGCCCTTGCCAAACTGTACCTCAACAGTCAGCTTTGAATAGAAGTGTACTGTGCCAGATTTTGGCATGTACTGGACAGGGAACAAGTTAATATACAGGATGCCGAATCCCCTGAAGTACTCCACACCGACGACCTCGAATAACTTGTTGGGGTACAAGTTGTTGGAGTTGTAGATTGCCTCATTCTTGCCCACTTTCACCGGTGTGTCACTAAACGTGCAGGGCGGCTGACCCCATGGGAGATCAAAGCCCCTTTGGACAATTGGTTTGCCATGCTTCACCTTGACATCCTTTAATTCTGCACCTTGTGGGAGTAGAATTGTAGCAGCCTTGTAAGGCACCAACGGCTCTCCAGGTACATTCAGAATCATTGTGTCCTTTATCATCCACTGACCGTTCACCATGTAGGGCTCAAACACGTAGTCTACACCGAAGTTATCGTTCTTAGAATAAACTGTAGAAATGCTCAGTATTAGCATTACTACCAATGCTAGTATCGTCACTTTTCTACCTTTCAGCTTTATCACCTCCTATGTACGTTAATACATACATGCATTTACGTCTCTATGTTTATAAGGATTTCGAATTGAATTTTGTATATATATGGAAAAATAAAAGAATAAGATATCTAATAACATTATAAATATTTTAAATGTTATTGAATAATAATATTTAGAGTTTTGTGGAATATAAAAGCAATTACAAAACAAATATGAAACTTCACATGCCTCTCCACTGTAATATCCACCATAAGAGATCAGAATATTTATAAGATTTGGAAAAAAAAGAAATAAAAGATTAATTTATCGTCTTCTTAGGATTCCCGCAGATCCAAACAGCACAAACAATGACAATAAAGTCGTTCCGAGACACTCATGGACAACGTTGCAGGTGACGGTATCTGAAGCTTTGATAGTACTCTCATCGCCAAAGCAGAACCCGTCAGCTCTTACAGTGTGACTTCCCTCAGAGTATGCAGTGGTATCCCAACTGTACAGGAACGGTGCTGCGGTATCTTCGTACTTAAATACGCCATCAATGTACCACTTTATGAAATCACAGTTACTCTCTGCAATGCACGTAACAGTACCTGAGACAGTCTCACCCTCTGGTGGGTGGGTGATGGTAACATAGCAGTCTTTGGTAATCGTAACTGAGTCAGTATCCTTGAGCACTCCACTACAGTAGCCCTCTGCCATGATAGTAATATTACTACCATCTGGATAGCTGCAGGCGTAGAAGCTGTACTCGAATGGCGCTGCGGTATCGGTATACTTGTATACGCCATCAATGTAGAACTTAACCTCGTCGATGCATCCTGTGGTAGATACGATAATGTCAACTGTACAGCAGACAATTGATCCGTCACTGGGGCTGGCGATGGTAATACTGTCAGGTGGACCTCCATTGGTCAGACAAGATGTCTCAGGATCTCCTATCAAGTTTCTCTCGTAGAAGCACCATCTGTAGTACATGTCCATCTCTGCAGAAGATGCCATGTAGCTCCGTGCTTTGTTCAGAATGTCACCAAGTTTCCCGTATCCGTCATTCCAGCAGGCCCTGACTTCCATCTCACAGAACTCACCAGAGTACTTGCACGCATTAGCAGTGGAGAACCAACCGTAGTTGTTGTTGTAGATGGCTGCAATAGCTCCGCAGTCATCCTTGACGTATTCTTCTGCTAAACAGTCGCTGGCTTCAAATTCGCCACAGATGCAGGCGACACTGGTGGTCCAGGGAAAGAACGTGTTGGTTAGGCTGGACACATCTGAGTTGTACCAGGATACTGTACCGCCCACCTCGTAGTTGATGTAGTAAACGTCGGTGTTACCATGTCCGATGTGGACTACTACAACTGGGTTAGCAGCCCATGCATTTCTCCAATCAGTCTTTGAGACTGTACCGTCCTCTTCAAAGACATAGTCTATGGTATAATCGCCGGGTATGTAATTATCGCAGTTGTAGGCTAAACATCTGGAATCCGGGTTATTATCAGCTTGCACTCTTGATTGGTGGAAGCAGACTCTCTTGGGCTTCTCCATCTGCTCGTAGGCTATAACCTTGTTGACGAATGCTTGGGCTTGTGTGGTATTGTCCACTGGTGCTCGGCCAACAGCGACCTCTGCATACCAGTCTATGCCATCGTTGGGCTCAGCCCATTGGCTGTCGCCATCATCATTAAAGGTGCCGTCCAAGTGAGCGTAGTACATGTCAGCTGCCATGTCAGAATCAGTATATCCGCCAGCGCTCACGTAGAATCCTCTATATGGTACAACACCAGTGTCTCCACCGATCAGAACGTACTTTGTACCGTTGTTGGTGTACTTGTCTATGATGAAGTTTCTGATCTTCTCCTGGTTGTCTACACCTGAGTAGTTGGAAGTAATCCAGGATACAGTGTACACACCAGTTCCGTCAACGAAATTAGCCTTCCAGTCGGCTAACTGCTGAAATGTGGACTGCATCGTGGTATTGGTAATAATGATGTACTCCTCAGTTGCCAGTGGAGCTGGTCCATCCTCATAGGTTCCCACTACTTCAGGGTTGTCCACTATACTTACAATATCTGTCTTGTCACCCTTTAACCCTCTGTACAGCTTGTTCTTCATTTTCTTGCCGAACTTCACTTCAACAGTCAGCCTCTCATAGAAGTGCACTGTTTGAGATTTTGGCATGTACTGGACAGGATACAGGTGGATTTGCAGGATGCTGAATCCCCTAAAGCGCTCTACACCAACAATATCGAACAGTTTGCTGGGGTATAGATTATCAGAACTATAGGTCTTCTCGTTCTTGCCGACTTTCACCGGTTCATCACTGAAGGTGCAGGGTGGTTGACCCCATGGGAGTTCAAAGCCCTTCTGGACTATTGGTTTACCATGTTTTACCTTGACATCCTTTACTACTGCACCTGCTGGAAGCAGAATTTGAGCAGGCCTGTAAGGTATCAATGGCTCTCCTGGTACATTTAAAACCATTGTATCTTTTATCATCCACTGACCGTTCACCATGACAGGCTCAAATACGTAGTCTACACCGAAGTTGTCGTTCTTAGAAAAAGCTGCAGAAATGCTTAAGCTCAACAGCATTACCAGGACAAATAGTGTTGTTTTTCTACCTTTCAGCTTTCTCACCTCCTATGTACGTTAGTACATACATACAATTTCCTCTCTCTACTTATAAAGATTTCGAATCTATTTCGTATGTATGTAGAAATGAAAGATAAAATGCTATTTAATAACATTTCAAATATCATAAATGTTTTCAAATAATAATACTCACAAGTGTATGGAACATAGATGCAATTAAACGGAATATGAATGATAGATATATATGGAATGAGACTACTTACCGTCTATTACCCACCAAATGTTATCTTCCTTTTCTCAACTTTCTTTCTTTTCTCTCTTGGTACACAGTATAACTGCTAGAAAGGTATTTAAAGCATTGCCTTGTAACCAATTCTATGAGAAGAGGACTCCTATCACTCATCGTTTTCTGTCTATCCCTGGTACTGTGTGCTGCTATTTTGATTGTGTTTCAGAGGATTGATCAGCAGGAGCATGTGGACACTGTGGAGCAAATTGAGGCACCCTGCGAAAAAGAGGAAATTGGAGATGTATCAGATATAGTCTCCATAGAAGTTGATGCTGTTCCAGAAGACTGGGATTCTGACTCAGAAAACGATGGATTTGTGATCTACATAACGTTCTACGACAAACATGGCGGCACTGTACAGTTTAAGGATATAGAATACACTATACGAGTCAAGATCTTTAAAGCAGAAGTAGATCCAAATGGTAACATGGTAAAGGGCGAGCTTTTGCATGACTTTTGCTGTCCTCCTGTGAGAATGACCAGCAGCTCTGATGTGAGTAGACCTCAAGGTGGAATTGAGATTTATTTGAGGCTTTCAGATTATGCTGGCGAATGGGGAATGATAGAAGTGGAAGTAGAAATACCTGAAGTAGGCACATTCAGTGCTGTGGATGAAGAAGTACCATTATCGTTATGAACAAAGTTGTCTTGGCAATGACTTTTCTATATTTTATATTTGAATGATAAATAAAAGACATATGAAAATTGCGAATAATGCAGAATAAACGTCTAGTAGTTGGTATTCCATTTTGTTACACGTGTAACAACTTTCTGATTATTCTCATCCAGAATGTAAGACCACTATAATAGAAAATTACACAACACAGATGAAATGAGTATATCTATAATGTTGCCATCTTTTTGACAGGTGGAGCATTTTATGACGTTATAGAGATATGAGATGTTCAGGTCTTTCAGGATGAACTCTGTAGCAGATAGAACGAATCGAAATCCTTAAAAACTTAGAATGTCTTCACTTAATATAGAGAAGTTCCCATAGCGGAACGAGGCAAATAAAAGAATTGGGAGGTAATAACATGACACACAATTCGAGATGCGCAAATGCCAAAGGCCCCAAATGTGAATGTAGTTGTGGAGGTAAATGGCACGGCACAGGAGTGACACTTCCTCTGCCCCCACCATACTTTGGGACACCATCTCTTTGGATACCATCGACTAAATCCAGATACCTGTGCATACCAATGGGTGGAACAGTGGCACAGATGATTAGACAATTTCTAGGCGAGAAATTCACGTGTACATGTGGTCACACAATAAAGATCAAAGAGTTCATAGGCTATCCTGATAAGTATGGTTATCCAGATGGAAGCGGACACACATGGGAAATATATATAATCTGCCCAAATTGTAAACGTTGGTGGATCATGGGGGAGATACCTATAAGACGTTCCATACGTCTTATTCCAGAAGCCAAAAGGCTTCCTATTGTTTTGAAGAGCTATGTAGAAGAGTGCGTGCCTCAGTTTGAATTGCAGGAGGAGGATGGCTACTTTCTGTTAATTTCCAGAGACTGTCCCCTGAGCCAAGGGATTACATCAAAGACACCAACGTGTGGTGAAATCGCAAGCGCGTTGGAGTACTGCGTAGAGTGGATCACAGGACAGAAACATGAAGTCAAAGAGATCGAGTGCAAAGCAACGGGGCATCCTGCTGACGTGTTCATGGTAGAAGAAGCAGCTACAGTCTAGCCAGAAAATGTTGGTTACTGGTGTTACTCCAGACCATAAAGGAATCAAATCCACCAGATCCACCATGTTTGACCATATCCTTCTTGAGAGCAAAGAAACGAGACAGACGAGAGTTGTCGGGATGCACATCAAGGTAAGAATCCTGACACTCTCTTTGATTTTTGCACCTGAAAACAGGAAAATATAAGAATTCACATGCGAATTTCCTTGTATTGATCGAACAATTTTCCTATGTTACACGTGTAACACGGCAGATTCAGATTCTCAAAAGATCACAATAGCGATACAAGAAAATACATAGTTGTTCAGACCGACTCTTTTTAGAATAGATGGGGGTTGTTAACTTCTCGGATGTCAAATATTTAATCTCCTTTAATCTTATAATATCCTTAGAATAGTTGATAAAAACTAATAATTTGTTACACGTGTAACAAGAGTGAGAGAACCACCAAGGATCTAATGACCCCAACAGATAGTAAACGTTTGTATAGAATTTCAGAGTTAAAAAAATAAAAAAAAATAAAAAAATTAGTGTCTTTTAATTCCTAAAGCTCCAAGAAGTACCAGCAGCAGAACCAGTACAGTCCCTGCACATTGACCGCTGTTGTTCACAATGCACGTGACCTCATCCTTTTCTGCGAACACGCCAGATGCGAAACCCCTGGCTGTTATCGTGTGGCTCCCGTCTGGGTATTCTCTGGTATCCCACTCATACTGGAAAGGTGCAGCTGTATCAGTGTACTTTAATTCATTATCGATGTAGAATTCCACTGCATCATAACCTCTCACGTCGGTAGTCACAGTGACAATGCCAGAGACCGTATCTCCTTCTTCTGGATTGGTGATTTGTATGTAGAAGTTGTTTACCGTGACTGTTACCTTGTCCTCGTCTTTTAATTCTCCAGAACAGTAACCTTTCACCAGAATGGTGTGCTGTTTGTCTTCTGCATAACCCCAGGTGTCCCAGACGTACTCAAAAGGCAATTTAGTATCTGCGTACTTGAATTCTCCATCAATGTAGAATTCTACTGCATTAATGCATCCTGTCACTGAGGTGGTGATGACAACAGTTCCATAAACTTCTTCTCCATCATTGGGATTTGTAATGGTGACTGTATCAGGTTCTGGAGGGGTTCGCTGCGTCAAGACTGGTGTTTCAGGATCTCCCAATAAATTGATCTGGTAGTAACTCCACCTGTAGGTACTGTCGTTCTCTGCAGAAGATACCCAGTAGCTCTTGGCCTGGTTCAACAATTCGCCTAAGTGCTCTTTCCCATCACTGAATAAAGCTCTGAACTCACTTTCTATAAAATCACCGCAGTACATGGATGCATCTTGTGCGGAGAACCAGGTAAGGCTGTCATTCATGTAGCACGCAATAGCTCCGCAGTCATCATTGATGTAGGCTTCTGCCAGACAGTCGTTAACTGTAAACTCTCCACAGTAGGGTGAAACACCCATATGGACAGGGAAGAAATCACTGTTTGTCAAACTGGGGACATCTGAAATGTACCAGAGTACATCGGAGTTTATGAAATATCCGTCAGCAGCCCCACCTCCAAAGTGCTGAAACATCAAGGGTGGTGTATGGGGCTCGCCATCGAAGGTGCCATCCCATGCACTTCTCCAGAGTTCTGTTGTAACAGGCTGATCGTGTTCAAAGAGCTCTTTCTTCACGTAGGTGCTCGGTGTCCAGTACTCACAGTCCCAGGCTAACTGTCTGGTATCAGGAGAACCAAGCCCTGCTGCATGGTACTGGCAGACCTCGGGCCTGGGGGCAAACTCGTGGGTGGTAACCTTATCAACAAAATTTTCAGCTTCTGCAACAGTCTCTACAGGTGCTCTTCCCACAAAGACCTCCATCAACCAGTCCACGCCATCTTCTGGTTCTGCCCATCTGCCGTCGCCGTCGTCATTAAAGGTACCGTCCAAACACCCAAAGTACATGTCAGCTGCCATATCAGAGTCAGTGTATCCACCATTGGTGACGTAGAATCCCCTGTAAGGTACAACAGATATATCTCCACCTAATAGACAGTATTGTGTCCCGTGGGTTTGGTACATGTCCTTGATGAAGTTTCTGATCTTCTCTTGGTTATCCACGCCTGAGTAGTTGGAGTAAATCCATGTTACTTCGTAAACGTTGGTCCCGTTGACGTAGTTGGCCTTGTGGTCAGCCAATGTCTGGAATGTAGACTGCAGTGTACTGTTGGTGATGATAATATACTCTTCAGTCTGCAGCGGAGCTGGTCTGTCCTCATAGGCTGCCAGCACATCAGGATTGTCCACTGTGCCAGCAACAGTCTGCTTATCCCCTGGTAATCCTCTGTATAACTTGTGCTTCATTTTCTTGCCGAACTGTACCTCCACTGTCAGCTTTTCATAGAAGTGCACTGTTTGAGATTTTGGCTGGTACTGGACAGGGAACAAGTTCACATACAGGATATTAAATCCTCTGAAAGACTGTATACCAACGAACTCGTACAGCTTGTGTGGGTAAATACTGTCGGAGTTGTAGATCTTTTCAGTTTTGCCCACTATTACAGGTTTATCATTAAATGTGCAGGGTGGTTGACCCCATGGGAGTTCAAAGCCTTTCTGGACTATTGGTTTGCCGTGCTTTACCTTGATATCCTTCAGTTCCGCACCCTCTGGAAGCAGAATTGCAGCAGCCCTGTAGGGTACTAATGGCTCTCCCGGTATTTCCAGAACCACTGTATCTTTTATCATCCACTGGCCATTTATCATGACAGGCTCAAACACGTAGTCTACACCGAAGTTATCGTTCTCAGAAAGAGCTGCAGGAATACTTATGCACAGAATTAGTACCAGAATCAGCATCGTGGTCTTTCTATCTTTCAATCTTTCACCTCCTTTGAGTCAGTATATACTATTGTGCACGCATGCTTATAAACTTTTTCTGCAATACTGGTTTTCTGCATTATTTTTTTAGAAATTACATATTTGAACCTAAATAAAAATGTAAATCGCTTTAAAATAACGAGAAAGGTCCATTAACATATTAAAAAGGTATTTCAACGAGCTATAAATTGAGAATGGAATGTACAGTAGTTCCACTTGTGCAGTGATGATAACTCTCTACGATTTTTTTCGACTAGCAAAAAAACATACCAGAATTACACACAAAAAAATTTGGACAATGAGAAGACTGACCTACAGGTAAAAAATTAAAAAAAGGAGATAATACTAGCACTCCCAATGGTCTTATGCAGTCCTCATGACGCCGCCAGTGGAAGCTACACAGGTGGAATCCATGTAGTCCTCAACTCTAGGGTCCATTTCTTCACCTCCTTTTCTTTGTAGAACTTTTCTGGAGGTCACTGCTCTTAAACTTTTCGGTTTTGTAGGTTAATCAATTTGGTGTTTTTCCCACTTTTGTTACACGTGTAACAACTTATTAATTATTTTCAAAGTTCTTGATTGAAAGAAATCTGAAATTTTTGACACCAAGATTGGTTATCCCTCTGTAATGAGCTTCAAATAGAAATTGTTATAATACATGTATTACTACACTCAGTAATGAGCACCTACATCCTGATGAAGATACTCGAATCTGCCCCCCACAGGTATGATAAAGGTATTGACATTCTCACCTGTGGGAAGGTGGACACCTACTACGCCTGGTTGGCATCTCACATAGTAGAGGGACAGCACATCTTAGATATTGGCTGCGGCACTGGTAAATTGTCAGTAAAGGCTGCCCAAAAAGGTGCAGCAGTGAAGGGAATTGATGTGAACCCTGAAATGCTCGAAATTGCTCAAAGAAAGGCAGAGGAATTACATCTCAAGAATGTAAAATTTGTGGAGATGGGTGTTGCCGAACTGGAAACAGAAGAATCAGAAAGCTACGATGTAGTAATGAGTGGCCTCTGTTTCTCTGAATTAACAGAAGATGAATTACTGTACACATTGAGAGAGGTACACCGTGTACTGAGGCCAGATGGTCTCTTGCTGGTGGCAGATGAAGTAACACCTGAAAATGGTCTAAAGAAGGTAATTTCCTGGATTTTACGGGTTCCTCTCGTGATAATTACCTATATTGTTGCCCAGACCACCACGAGAGCCGTAAGGGATTTACCGGAAAAGATAAAAGATGCAGGATTTGTTATAGAGTCAGTGAGGCTGAACAGAATGGAGAACTTCATGGTATTACGAGGAAAAAGAGGGATTGCATGAATGGTAAGTATATTCTTTTTAACATTGTTGAAACATTGCTGCGGATGATTCCTTTGAGATGCAAAACAGGATTAACCAAAGTTGGAAATCCAGACAGGAATTCGCCTGTCTTTCTCACGTGCAACTACCATTTAACAGTAGAAAGGGTGAAAAGAGCTCTGCAAGGAATGGACTGCTACCTATTAGTGGCTAATACTAAAGGGGTCAACGTGTGGTGTGCTGCCACAGGTGGCCATTTGACCAGCCATAGTGTGATTTCTGTTTTAAAAACCAGCGGTATTGAAGACATGGTGGATCACAAGACCATAATATTGCCCCAGTTGGCAGCTGCAGGTGTTGAAGCCAGGACTGTAACAAAAAAGACGGGATGGCACGTAGTGTGGGGACCAGTGTATGCAAAAGACATTTTTGAATTCACGAAAACTATGAAAAAGACTCAGTCAATGAAAGAAGTGACCTTTCCTGTCAAACAGCGTTTGGAGATGGGTGCTGCCTGGGCATTTCCCATATCTGTTATTCTGGGGTTGATCATGTTCTTTTTCTGGCGGGAAGCTGTACTGCCTGTAATTATTCTTGTGTGGGGGTTAGCTTTTGCCCTGTATGTGTCATTTCCTGGTTACAGCAAATGGTTAAAGAAGAAAGTCTTTACAGAGGTTGGGAATGGCGGAATCCAATTGGCGGTATGGGCGGTGTTCATGGTTATTCTTGCTGTGTACAGTACTTTGGTTGGGATTCCGAAAGGAGATTTTGTGAAGTGGAGTATTACGTCATTGGTGATTGTTCTCATGGTAGGGGTGGATTTGATGGGTACTACCCCTGTGTATAAGAGTGGTCTGCATGAAGAACGATTGTTTAAAGTGGTCATTGATGAGGAGAAGTGTAGGGGGGCAGGCTTTTGTGAGCATGTATGCCCGAAAAACTGTTTCAAAGTGGATAGAACCAGGCATACTGCTGCACTACAAAGAGATCAGTGCATCCAGTGCGGTGCCTGTATTGTTCAGTGCCCTTTTGATGCACTCCACTTTGAGAGTCCCACTGGGGAGGTACTACCTCCGGAAACTATCAGGAAGTACAAGTTAACCCTCATGGGGAGCCGTCGTGTACAAGTGGGAAAATGAACGACCATACTTAGATACAGCATGTTTCAAAGAGACAGTAGCAGGGGTTATCAAGGTTTTAAGGGATGGAACATCTCTGAATTCAAAAATTATCCTTCTGTTGATTAAATACAACCACTAAAGATAAATCCAATGTTACACGTGTAACAAGAACCCATTAATTTGACAGCCCCAGTAACAAAATACAAAGAATTCACAGCGAACGTGACGGTTTCTCTTTCTCTGATAGGGCAAGTGGCGTGAAAAAAGCAAGAGAATACATTATATCTTCTATGATTTCGTGATCATCCATCCAATGTAAAAGCCCGAAAAAGTCCCTGAAAGGGAACATCCGTAATATATTGATCCATGCCGCCATGCGGCCCCCTACGTGACACACCATATTACTACAGGGGAGCAGCATGAACAAGTCCTTTAGTGATGTTTCATAATCTGTTTTAAAGACAAAGAAGAAATCAGAATAGTTCAGCCGCTTTTCAGGGTAGAAAGAAACTATCTTGACACAGTTTTTCTTGATACGTTCGTAAGACTTGTAAAAAAGCCATTTTGAAATTCCGTATTTTTTTACGATTTCAGTAAAAGTCCGGCGCATATTGTATTTCAAATCATAAAAGAGCTTCCATTCTAGATCTGTCCATATAACCTCGCGGGGCGGAAATTCTGTAGGCAATAACCCGGGTTCAAGTTCATCTTCTTCAATTTTCTTCTTGATTTTTTGGAAAGCTTCTTCGTAGGTATCTTTCGAGATGTGGGGAAAATAGATATCGCTCCGGGGACCCTGGAGGACACAATTTCTAAAGTTGGGGTGAGATTCAAAATCTATGGGAGAATCTGCGCTAACCACTATATTAAAGGCACCTGAGGTCACATTGTGATAAATTATTCTTGGGTCGCTCTCCAAATCTTGATAGACACGCACAGGCTTGTCAAAGTTCAAAAAATAGATATATTCTCTGAGATCATCAAACATTTTCAACCGCAAGTTCGGTGGAAGCAGGATCTCGTTTCTTATCATGTAGTTGTAGTGGGAGCGCACTGTATTTCTGGCCAGACCCAGATTTTGTGCCATATTGGTTAGTGAGATCCTCTCATCCTGCAGCACCTGCTCATAGATGCTGTGGTGTATCTCCCTCTTCTGTGATTCAGTCAACCTCAATTGAACAACCCCTTTATGTTACACCCTGTTCTATATAAATATGTTGATTTTGGATTTTGGGGAGTTGTCAACATGTCAGGTGGTGTCTCATTTGTTACACGTGTAACAGCACAGTGGGGTTGTTGTACTGTCATTGATTTATTTGGCTTGAAATGTAATGTGGAACGCAATTCCTCTCGTTCTGTCTAACGTGATTTTGCCCTTCAACTGGTCCTCAGCTAAGATGGCAACTAAACAGAGCCCGAGCGATTTTGTGCTTCTAAAATCTATGTCTGGCATGCCACAACCGTTATCACTGACAATCAATTCAACCTTATTCCCCTCAAGAGGGTGGAGCGCGATGGTGATTTCGCCCTTTTTATCAGGAAAGGCATGCTTCAGTGAATTGGATACCAATTCATTAATAATCAACCCACAGGGAATGGCATTATCAATTGTTAAGGATATATCTTTTACATCTGTTTTAAGGGTAATATCACCTGCAGAATAAGATTGGAACAAGCTGTTGGTCAAACTCTGAACATATGCTTTGAAATCAATGCGTGCCATATCTTTGGACTCGTACAGTCTCTCGTGGACTAACGCCATGGATTTGATGCGGTTCTGGCTCTCTTTGAATACTTCAAGCAAGTGATCGTCTCCTATGTACCCTGCCTGTAAATTGAGCAGACTGGATATAATCTGCATGTTGTTCTTAACACGATGGTGGAGCTCCTGTAGTAATACTTCTTTTTCTCTAAGTGATTCTCTAATTTGTCCTTCTGCTCGTTTACGTTCAGTGATATCCTCTAATACACCATCAAAATACAATAATGTGCCATCTGTATCGTACACTGCTGTGGCAGTATCGCTGATGATGATAGGGGTTCCGTCTTTTTTCTTCAAATGCAACTCCATGTCTTTGACAGAGCCCTTTGCAGAAATTTTGTCGTTGGATTTCTTTCTGTCCTTTGGATTCACGTAAATGTCTGCCACCTTCAATTTCAATATGTCCTCTTTTTTGTCGTAATCCAACATGTTAACAAATGCTTGGTTTACGTCAATGAACTGCCCTTCCTCGCCAGGTGTCACTCTGTATACACCAACATTTAAATTCTCAATTAATGTCCTGTATTTCTCCTCAGACAATTTTAACATTTCTTCTGCTTTTTTACGTTCAGTGATATCTCTGGTGATCACCAAAACCCCCACAGACTTATTCCCTTCCTTTATCAACCTCGCACGAACCTCAGCCATATGGAGAGTTCCATCTTTGTGAATCCAGTTAATCTCAGGTACTTCAGGTACTTTTCCTCTCACAATGGAAATGAATAACTTCACATATGTGGGGATGTCCCTCATCTGTAAGAGGTTCAACTTTGAAATGTGGTTACCAACAATTTCTTCTTTAGAATAACCAGAAATAGCAAAAGTGGCAGTGTTGCAAGAGGTGATCACTCCTTTCAGGTCTAGTGTGATGATAGCATCAGGAGCGAACTCTAAGAGGTTTTTGTACTTTTCTTCGCTTTTTGACAATGCCTCCTCCATTTTCTTTCGCTCAGTGATGTCCCGGACGATCACCAGGTCAGCAGGAGCTCCCGCGTAAGTGGTTACGCCTGCATTAACCTCAACATGTAGAGGGCTGCCGTCTCTGCGTTTGATTACTGTCTCATATTTGGGTCTGACATCTTCACCTGTTATCCGTCTTTTGTAGAGATCAGCAATCCTCGCAAGCTCGTCTGGATGGACATAACCAGTAAAGGGAGTGCCAACCACCTCGTCAGCAGTGTACCCGCTTATTTCTGTCAATCGAGGATTGATGTATTTTATGACAGCATCCTGGATGATGGCAATGCCATCATTGGCACGCTCAATGACATTTTTGTATTTCTCTTCACCTTCTTGTAGGGTTCCTTCCAGGGTTTTGCGTTGATTAACTTCCCGTTCCAGTGCTAACTTCAATTCCTCATACTTTTTGACAGTTTCTAAGGTTAGAGCAGCTTGTGAACAAAGAGTTTCTACAATATCCAGCTCTTCACGGGGAGGATTGATATCCCACAAGAGTTCCAGAACACCAAAGGGAGTTTCATCAGAAGAGAAAGAAAAGGCAGCTTCAGCCCCCTGGATTACCCTGTTTTCAGGAGCCTTTCGAATTTCTTCAGCTAATTTTCCGTGAGGTTTTTCTCCTCTAAAGGATACCAAGTGAATTTCTGGATACAATACAAAGAAGCCCACAGAAGTGGCAGTGCTCACCTGGGTTACATCTTTTACAAAGCGTTCTACAGATGTTGTGAAGCTGTCGCTCTGCAACATTCGTTCAACAAGAGTATTAAAATCTGAGAGTGAGCTTGCTTTAGCCATTGTATCACCTTTTCAGACACAGAGAGATAATTTGTTGATGAGAACTTAAATAATTTTCTCTTTTGGCGACATATTCGGAGGATAAATTTCTTCTCTATTTTAGGTTCAAGTTGTTCAAAGCCAAATCTTTTCAAAGAATACTTATATCCTCTGCAAATGGTCTGGAAAAAAAGATATGGAACATAGGATTATTTACTGCTGATACCGGAGGATGTTTTAATTTCTACAAAATACATAAAAAGAGTATTTAATCGATTTTTCTTCTGTTTTTTAGTTTGAAATAGATAAGGAGACAAACTGCGGTGTTTCCACAGAGTAAAGCAAAGAGTTTTTGAACTAAAGTTGGAGCCTCAATAACCACCAGTATTATGCACATGACGGCCAGAAGTGCCATGCCCACATAAAAATCCAGTACAGCTCCAAAGTGGAGGGGGTATCCGCCCCCAAATTTCTCTTTCCAAAACGAATAAGACAGTGAGAACTTGCTGCCAGACATTCTGTACAGACCGTAGAGCATGATAAAGACGGGTAATACTAACCCTGGGAGGATAGAAAGATATTCTTCTCTGACGTAGTTCCAGTAGATGGCGACAGATGTCAGCGCGAATCCAAACCAAAAGATGAAAAAGCCTACAATTTTATTTGGGTAGTTCACATAAGAGAATGTAATGTGTTATTAAAAGAGTTTGTGCATAACGTGGTAACTGTGACTGTCCAACTGTGAGGATTATGGAGGTGGTATCACACTCTAACTTCCTTCCACTTTCCCTTTCTAAACTGGTACACGTACAACCCACCGCGTACGAATGTATCAATAGTCATAGCAGTCCATGCACCTACAGCTCCCCATCCCAGGAATATGCCCAGAAAGTACGCCAGAGGAATACGGAAAATCCACAACCCAAACACAGAAATATACAAGGGAGATCTCGTTTCACCAGCACCCCGTAACCCACCTGCTAACGTGAAGATCAAAGCTAGAGGCGGCTCTGAAATAGCTACAATGCGTAAGTACCACGCAGCTAAATCTATTACTTCTGTATCTGAAACGAATAAATGTGCCATAGGCTTGGGGAACAATATCATGAATAAGCCCATGATGCCCATGAACGCAGCGCACAATTTGGCTGCTTCCCATCCACTTTCTTCAGCTTTTTGTGGGTTCTTCGCTCCCAAATTTTGGCCTACTAATGTGGTAGCAGCCACTGCAAAGCCGAATCCAGGCATGTACGACAACGATTCCACCCGTAATCCGATCTGGTGTGCAGCCAGAGCAGTGGTACCAAACCCTGCAATAATTGACACGTAAAAGATCATAGACCCTGACATAGTAATGCGCTGTATCCCTGTGGGAACTCCTATCTTCAATATTCGTTTAATAGTGTTTATGTCAAAGGAGAACCCATCCTTTCGAGGAATTGTAAGCACAAACCGTCCACTGAAAAAGATGAGCACATACGTGAGTGAAGCCCACACAAAGGCAGTAGCAGTGGCAATGCCAGCTCCCCTTACTCCTAAAGCAGGAAATCCGAACTTGCCAAATATGAGAGTATAATTCAAAACTACATTAATCAAGTTCATGGTCGCACCCACTTTCATGGGGGTTTTCGTATCGCCAGCCCCTCGTAGAGCACCTTCTGAGTTAAATATCAAAAAAATGCAGGGTGTACTCAAAAAGACAATGCGAATGTATGTTGATCCTAGTTCAGCCACCTCTTGGCTTGCTCCAATTAACAGTAAAAATTTTTCAGCAGCTATATACCAGAATCCGGTCAACACAAAAGATATTAGTAAAACTAAAGCCAATGACTGCACCAACACGTGTTCTGCATCTTTCTTTTTTTTGGCTCCAATAGATCGTGCCACTAAAGCAGTAGTACCTACAGTGACTGCTACAATTAACGCGTTCAAGAACCAGAGCATCTGCCCGCCCAGTCCTACTGATGCTACAGCAACAGCTCCCAGTCTCCCTACCATAACCAGATCTACCATGGATACTATGGTCTGGAACAGGTTTCCCAAAATGGCAGGCCACGCTAGTTCCAGTATCGTTCTGCGCATTGGTTCTAACTGTGAACAACCTTTTTATGGTTTTGCTTTTTAAGGATTGCACCCTGTGGAGACAGGAGGACCGGGTCTTTTCTTATATTCGTGGGAATAATTCCAGAATTTGTTAACATCTTGAATGTTCCTGACAGTTCATGAGCCAAAAAGACATAGCGATGTTACACGTGTAACAAATTCAAGATAAATACCAAACGAGAGAAAAACCTACTATCGCTCTCATAAATGGAGGTTGTTGTCTGCACATATTCTCGTCTCCTTTCTCACATAAGATTTTTCAAAGTAAAGGAGACAAAATTACTCCATATGCAAATGAGGATTTCGTACTGCACATCTAAAAAGCTCTTTCATGGGAGATTCCACATTCTCCAGCAGCCTAAAATAAAGGCTTCGAGTTGTATCCTCTCCTAATTCATCATTGAACAATTCTATCTGGCACCTGAGGAGGGGAATAAGAATTTTTTCCTGTCTTCGAATGTCTTTGGGAAGGCCTTCTAAACCAAACTCCAAGGTCCCCACACCCACTCCATCCAGCCCCTTGACACACAAAGAGAGCTTCTTCCAGAATTGGCTGGTAATAATTGGACCCTTTAACTCTGAGTATTTCCTGAGAAGAGTCTTCGATAGATTTAGAAAAGTCTCTGCAAGGGGTACCTCTTCCAGAGGATAAACACTAATAAAAGCTCTCACAACCCCTATATCATAAAAGATTCTCTCCAGAGCTTCAGCGCCCTTGATAAGCTGCTCCCCTGTAAAGTAAAGAGCAGAACGAGGTTCTCCCTCTGCCAAAGAGAGGTAATGCACACTGCTGCCCATTCCTACCTCCACATACCCTGTAAAGTTATCGTTTTCAAGGCTCTTGAGTAGTGTTTTAAAGTCAGTGAATGTGGTGGATAAATTCTGATGGAGCGGCCCACAAAAGAGCAGACGAACCACCATGTCCACAACCTCTGGGGGGAGTAAAACTCCTTTAACCTCTCCAGAAGTATGGCATTCCTCAAGTGCAACATCGGGCGACAAAAATGTTATTTCACCCTCTCCAAGAGAGAAAGTCCTTTGAATCCTGCCCTGCTCAAACAGCAGAATGGTACGCTTATGTCCTGTTGTAAACTCACAGTAACCAGTAAACCAATCCTGATACAAAGAATCTAAAAGCTTTTCCAGGTTAACAAGTTCCACTCCAAAGGGTTTGTACTTTGTAACACCTTCTGGTAGAAACATTCAGTCACCTTCTGAAGGGTGCGCTAATAAGTAAGCCAGTTCGTTATCCTCAAGAAACTGCTTCAAGCTTCTTCGATCTACCTCAGGCAGGGGAGATATGGACAGCTCTTCTTCGTCATGCAGAAGTTCCTGCCACTTCAGCCACAATTTCACCTGGGCTATTGAAAGCTCCATCACCTGTGTTTTTAAAGGAAGGGGCAAAGAGGAAAGCATGTCCAAAATACATTCGCCAGAATCATTCCTGTATGAAACGAGCTTTATACTTCCTCCAATAAAGAGAATTTTTCCTCCTCCGAAGGTTAGTTTAAGTATGTATCTCTATTCAGAAAGATTTATAAACAATCGAATAAAAGATAAACAATGGAAAGAATCGATATTCTCATGAAACAACTTGAGATCGCACACAAAAGAGATCAACAACTAGGAAAGTGAGAGAATATGACTGAAAATATCAAATTTGGCTTATATATGCCTAATTTTGGAGAAAGTTTGGGAAATGCACGGATAATGGCGGAGTTGGCTGCTGATGCAGAAAAAGCAGGGTGGGATGGTTTCTTTATTTGGGATCATATTATTATTGATAGTGATTCACCACTTCCAATGGTGGATCCATGGGTTGCTCTAACAGCTGTGGCAATGAATACCAAAAAAATTCGGTTTGGAACAACGATTACTCCATTACCTCGTCGCCGACCTTGGAAACTAGCACGAGAAACTGTAACACTAGATCAATTGTCAGGTGGTCGGTTAATATTGAGTGTTGGGTTAGGCGCTTCCCCAGATTTTGCTGCTTTCGGAGAGGAAACAGATCCAAAAACAAGGGCAGGAAAATTGGATGAAGGTTTAGAAATTCTGACTGGATTGTGGAAGGAAGAAGTTTTTGATTATGATGGTCAATATTATAAGCTAAACCAAGTGAAATTCTTACTAAAACCAGTTCAGTCACCTCGAATTCCTATTTGGGTGGCAGGGACATGGCCAAACAAAGCACCTTTTCAACGAGCAGCAAGATGGGACGGGGTTATCCCACTAAAAGCAGGATTTGAAGAAGTTTTCTTAACACCTGATGATTTTAAGAACATTCTTGAATACATAAAAAAGTTTAATCCTAACTTACGAGCTTTTGATGTAGTTTGCATAGGTGTAACTCTGGAAGAAGATCCTGAAAAAGATTTAGAAAAGATAAAATCCTATATTAATGCAGGGGGAAACTGGTGGCTTGAGTACATAGATGAGTGGCGTGGATCACTAAAAGAAATTCGAGAAATAATTCGAAATGGACCAAAAAAACCATAATATAGAAAATTTAATGACCATCCAAATGTAGAAAAGTGATAGCATATTAAAATGAAAGATGGAACTTACAGGTTTTTTGATGAAATCACATCTATAAGAGGAAAATCTGAGTCTGAATCCAAACTTTTTGTCTTTTGTCCAAAAGAAAAAATAAAGGAAGTAGAACAATGTAAAGATATTTTTTTAGAATGATGAGTTTAAAAAATATATCAATTTATCATGCACTCTATCATTTACCATGCACTCTATCATCTCTCCTCTATCACTTCAGAGGACAATATAAATATTTCTATTGGTTGGCACTCTATTTCTGAATGTAAGCATTTTTATAGTTTTTCTGGATAAAAAAGAACTTCTTCTGATGTGAGAACAATGATTTCTGGGAGAGTGAAACAGTGACAAATCACATCAATTTTTGCTAGAGTCTTGTCTTCAAAATCTTTATAACTAGAGTATCTCATCATAATTTGGTGTAAATTTTGGGAACGTCAAAGGAAGATACTACAGATTCAGATGAGAACATAGGAAAAGAAATTAGAACCTACTATAATGAGAGAGCAGAAGAATATGATGAAATATATAGGGGAAAAGGGCATTCCACGTTAGATTCCAATCTGTACCTCAAAGATGTGACGAGAACTTCTGAAATAGCTTCAGGATTCGGTGGTGGACACCTCCTTGACATAGGGTGTGGAACTGGGCTTTGGCTGCTCAGCTATTACCGAAATTGCAGTGAAATAACACTGCTCGATCAATCAGAAAAGATGCTTAAAGAATGCAGAAAAAGAGTTGAAAATCTAGGATTACTGAACTTAACTCATTTTATCCAAGGAGATTTTTTAGAGGTTGCCCTCGAACCCTCAACATTTGAGTGTGCTTTTGTGGGATTTCTCTTGAGTCATTTCACCGTGGAGCAGGAAAAGATCTTTTTTCTGAACCTTAAAAGTGTTCTAAAGTCGCATGGCCACTTAATGGTTGTTGATAGTGCCTGGAACAATGAAAGGCAAGAACATACAAAGAAGGAAGGAATCCAGAAAAGGATATTAAATGATGGTCGAACATTTTCAGTATACAAACGATATTTTGAAAAATCGGATATTGAGAGGATGTGCAGTAGATATAACTTCAACATTAAATCTTTTTATATTGGGAAGGCGTTTATTGTGGCTATATTGGAAATGTTGTCAAGAAATATACAGATTAGCGGTTGCTGACATGCTGGCTAAAATCTACACTTTTGTTAACAAAGATGTGAGGGATAAAAAGCTCCAGTTATCTGAAGAGAATACTCACTGTTGCCTGATAAAGGATTTCCAGCTTCTCTGATGGTTCTTTAAGGTGAAACCGAGGATCCCATTGCAGTTCTGCCAGAGAATCGCTGATAGTAAATATGACTCCTATTTCCACATTTCTGTACTGTGCGACAGCAAACAATGCAGATGCTTCCATATCCACAGTTACAACTCCCTCTTTTTGGTAATGGTTGACCTCTGCAACAGTTTCTCTGTAGAAAGCATCTGTAGTCCAGGATGTTCCCACAAAGTACTTCTGGTTATGTGTATCCAGAGATTTCTTCATTCTCTCAATCATCTTTTCGGAAGCGTACGCATATTTGGATGGTTTTACATAGTGGTAAGAGGTTCCTTCATCTCGTATTGCTTTATCACAGATGACGATATCCCCAATATTTATCCCTTTCTGTAGGGTTCCCGCTATCCCGATGGAGATGAATCTCTTTACACCAAGAGCAATGAGCTGTTCCATGATTGTTACAATAGCAGGAGCCCCTTTGCTCAGCCCTCCAATAATGGCAACTTGATCATTTGTTTCTGTGATGAGATACATTTCATCAAGAAATCCCTTTACTTTCGTGGTTTTGTGAGTTTTCAAAACATATTCCATCATTTTCTCCTGATAACAAAAGATCGCTCCTGTTGGGGGGTGAAATGTGGGAGGGTCTCCCCTTTCTATTTTGTGTTTCCAGTGATCTTCTGGAGAAAAGAGGGAATCTCCTGCATACTTGTCCTTGAAGTTTGGAAATTGCATGATCACCTAAAGAATTTACTCTTTATATAGAAGGTGGGAATTTCAATGCAATTTGGGTAAGTGAAAGATAGAGGGGATAGATATCAACCTCCAGTATCAAAGTCATCAACGACAAGTTTGGTATTTGCATCAGGAAATGATGGGATGATTTCTCTACAGATTTCAGAATTATTGGCAGAGCAGTTGGAGAATTAATTCACCCTCATACCACAAGCAGCTACACGGTAATACGGGAAAGCCTGCTCTGGTAAAGAGATTAAAGCATTTCTTGATCATCTGCAGAGATAACGTGCACCATTTCCAGTATCTGATTCACTGAGAAGGGGTACTCAATTCGCTGCACTATTTTTTCTGCAATATGGGTTCCCACTACTAACGATACCGCATATAAGGATGCATCAATACCTGAAGTGACTCCAGTACAAGTAATGAGGTTTCCATGGTGGACCACCCGGTACGGAACAATAATGTGTCCTCTTTTTTTGAGTTCTTCCTGGAAGAGCGAATGAGTGGTACACACCGTATTTTTGAGGAGCCCTGCTTCATCCAAAAGAAATGTCCCAGTACACACTGATAAAATGAATTCGTAACCTGTATGAGCAGTGCAAAGAAAATCTACTACTTCCGATCTCTCCTTGCTGGGTTCTCGCGCGCCTTTTCCCCCAGGTACCACAAGAATGGTGCCGCCCTTTTCTGGATTTAACGGGTGTGTCCTCAAAATGCAGAGACCATGGCTGCACACTGTTATATTTGTGGGTGCCAGAATGCTCAATTCACAGTGGTTATCTGTGACATCATTTATTTTTCCAAATACTTCGAAAGGACCAATGACGTCCAATTCTTCCACATTGGGAAATATCAAAAAGTCAACCTTCACGCACTTCATAGCATGCGTACCACGTATGAGGTCATAAGTGTTCCTGTAAAAAGGGTTGCAGAGGGTCGGTGATCGTCTCTTTTTGTTACACGTGTAACATGACGTCCAACGGCCTCAAATTGTTGGCAGTCTAGGATCTTTTGTAGAAGATTTGCACATGAAAAAATGTGTTACCGAATCCGATAAAAGTTTGCTTTTAAAAACTGAAAATAGTACGCAAGCTCCTGTTAGATGTAAACTTGATAGAAAAATTTATATAGTATTGAGAGTACGATATTGCCAGCAGGTTAACTAGACTCACATACCCTGACAGTACAGAGATCTTTTACTTCTACGATGATTTGAATCGAATGACAGAGATCAAGCGATACGTAGATGGGGTAAATGATGAATATTAATGGATAATGTACAGTACGATACAGAAAGCTTACTCACCCAGCTTGATTATGGGAACGATTTGCAGGCCACTTTCTCCTATGATTCAAGGGACAGGCTATCAACTGTTGACGTCAAGAATGGTGGAGCCTCCTACTTGGATTTGGATTACACCTATGACAACAACAGCAATATCACTCAATTGATAAATGGCTGGAGAGATATTAATTCTATCTGGCATTCAGAAACTGAATCTTATAATTACGATGGATTAGACAGATTAACATCTGCTAGTTGCACCTCCTGGTCTCACGCGTACTCGTACGACAAAGTGGGGAACAGAATAAGTAAAGATTCAGTGACCTACACCATAAACACGGTCAACGAAGTGACAGCTCTAAGCGATGGCACCTCCTTCACCTATGATTCCAATGGGAATAGAACGCAAAAAACCAAAGGATCTGACACCTGGGTGTACACCTACGATTATGCCAACAGGTTAACAAAGGTAGAAAAGAATTCTGCCACTCTGGGAGAATACATCTACGATGGCGATGGCAAGAGAATACAAGTAACAGAAAACAGTGAAACAACAACCTATATATACTTTGGTCTGAACGTTGTGTACGAGGAAAACACGACTGGTACTACGATCCTGAAACTGGAAGATTCATCACGAAAGATCCTTTACCCGGCAAAAAAGCTATCCCCCAGTCACTGAACAGGTACACCTACTGTCTCAATAATCCAGTGAAGTTTATTGATCCTACAGGGCTTCAAGGCAAAATGTGTGATGCAAACAACGTTTGCATTATTTTTACAGAAAACGGATGGATAGCTAAAAATGCGAATGGAGATACAATCACTACCAGTGAAGAGATAGAGAAACTACTGGATAAAACAGGAAAGAGCGATGAAGAGATCATTGAACATCAAGCGCGAGCAGCATATCTCATGCTATTGGTCACACACCCAGAGATTGAAGGTGATCCTACACAGAAAGGAGTACTTAATGAGGTACTTTCTGGGTTAGACGAAAACACCACATGGTTCGACTTTACAGTGACAATAGATGGTAAGGAGCAGACTATTCATATCGGCATTGATACGAGGTCCTTTGGGATACAAATAGATCCAATCACTGGGAGGAAGAGAACTGTGATAGCAACGTGTTCATATGACTATCTTAATGATACTGGGGAAATTCCCACATACGAGATTCGAATACATTTATATCAAGACGCTTTTTCATCAGTGACAATGCTCTTTCACATTATGGGTCACGAAGGTGTCCACATGCTTGACTATTTGGCTGGAAGAAACCCTTCAGAGAGAACAGCATTTGCATGGAATACAGCACCTTACGCGATTTTCCTCTTCCCTTTCGATTATGAGGCACCTGTGCCGACGTGATAACATGTTTTCAATAGCACGTTCCATCAAAACCAAGGTGATAAAATGAAATCTGTATGGATGGTTGTGATCTCGGTAAGTGTAGTATGTGCTTTTGTGAGCGAATCCTGCCAATGGAATCAATACCTGGGAAATCCAGGAAGAACAGGATATACAGATTGCAGAGGACCTGATTCTCCTGAAGTATTCTGGGAAGTAAGCTTACCTGGTTATCCTGACTCTCCTTTTATTACTGATGGCAAAATAGTTGTCCTGTGCAAAGATTCTCCTCACATATTTACTGAATCTAAAATAGCAGTAGTTGACCTTTTGACTGGCACTCTCTTAGAGGAGAATCTGGCAGAAGTACGCTTCCTTACAGGCGCATATCCTGCAGGGGATTTGATTTTGGGTACAACAAGGGGGGGAAGACTCTATAAGATTGATCCAGTTTCTGAAGAACCTTCATTTGACACGATGATTCCTGAAAAGTTTTCCTGTTTTCTTTATTGTTATCCTATTATTTTGCCTGGTAAAGTTGTGTTTCCCACAACACCAGCAGTGTGCCTCTCCAGAGATGACTACAGCATACTGTGGAACCTTGAAACGAGTTTGGGCCCACTCTATCCAATTAACGGAAAAATACGGAATATTGCAGCCTCTCAGAATCGGATATATATTGTTTTGGAGGAAGAAGAAAGAAGAATATGGGCAGTGGATTCTGATACTGGGGAGTTCATCTGGGTGAGCGATACTGTTAAAGCCCTCAATATCACAGCAGAGGGGCCTGTTCTGTTTGTTGGTGGAGATAACCTGTATGCACTAAATGCTGAGACAGGAGAACTCCTCTGGGAATCTGAATCAGGCTCCATTTGCTCTAATATAGTAGTAGGATCAGATACAGTCTATGCTGCTAGTTTTGACAGATATCTGTGCGCAATAGATAAGTCATCAGGAGATCTCAAATGGAAAACTCAGTGGGAAGGAGTAACGAACTGGATAACACACATTGTTGGAGCTGGAGACATCATCATTTTGAGTAACTATGTGGGTTTGTTCTCTTTTTCGGCAAAAGACGGCACAGAACTCTGGAATATCCATTTTCAATCAGAGATAGAAATGTGTCCTGCCTCAGCAGATGGAATCCTTGTGGTTGGAGAGAAAATGGACTATAAACTTAAGGCTTTGGCTTCTGATCCTGTATTATTCGTAAAGCAGGGAGATGCTAACTTGTCGGAAGGTCATACAGAAGAAGCTATCAGTTCATATGAAAAGGCTGCAGAACTCTACGAAAAAAAGGGAGACACATCAAGGTCTCAGGATGTCCAGGAACGAATTCATGAACTCGAAAATGAACCAGAACCTTCACCACCCACGACACCACCAGAACCATCTGCTCCAATTCCCTTTTTTGCTGTAATTTTGGTTGTTGTTTTGATGGGAATTCTCATTACATACTATCTCATCAAACATAAGCCCAAAAATGGTTGATAGGTACTAGAAGAAACTATTGACATAACCTTAAGAGTACTGAATAATCCAGTAAAGGTTATAAATCCAGATGAATTTAGATATTACCAATCCACCTATATGCTCTTCACCAGTAGTCCATTAGTTCTCCTTTCGTCATACAGTAATGCACAATTTATGCTCTTAATATGTCTTTTAAGAATGCAAATATTACAATTTAAGGCCCAAGAATGAAATTTCACGTGCTGTTAGGTCATTCTGGTGAAAATCCAGAGAGACACTGTTTCGATGGTGATAGTTCCTATGTTACTGGATTTTTTGAGAATACACTGGTTCGGTTGTTGGGTGTTGATGCATGTGAAGTGAGAGGGTTGAACCTGTACTACTTGAGGAAAGGTGGGTTTCTGGATAGACTGGATTATAACCTCAGAAAATACCTGGAACCCAAGTTAACGAATGAATCAATAGGAATTCATAAGAACCTGGGATTTGAAGCCTGAGACTTCTTAGAGAGTATTTTAGAGGAAGATCTTGTTCTCTCTTTTAAGAGAGAAGTATTTGATCGCTATGAAAGACCATTAGTGTACTTGGCAGCCAAGGACCAGGATACATACAACTTGAAGCTGGTACAAGCAGGGTACACTCTCCCCTACTTCATCTATCCAAATGCAGTCTCACCAACAGAGGAAGGAGAGTTCACTTATGATACTATTGAGAAATTCCAGGATGCAACAGTAGAAGCCAAGAGAGACAATCTGGGCATCTGGGAGTACATCAATCGTATATTGTTACCCATGGAACTCCGATTTCTAACCAGGAGAGAACTACCTGTAAAGTACTGTGCAGATTTAGAAAGAAATCTCTTGTACTCTCCTCAATATTACTTCAAAGTCCCAATCGAGAATCGTCTCTTTTTCTACCCCAAGGATGTCCTGGCTGCTCTTCAGAAGAAATTTAAACCAACATCAGATTGTGATGGATGGTTACACAAAGTCTGGAACGCTCTAAAGGAGAAAGAGAGAAGGGAGAAATAAAAGGTG
>Ga0209636_10000631_pt1 | contig 34996 bp, 33 predicted proteins | sample DeeMarSWOR152_54_FD_187464 | JGI IMG/M metagenome (GOLD analysis project Ga0209636, IMG submission 187464) | Marine sediment microbial communities from White Oak River estuary, North Carolina - WOR-1-52-54 (SPAdes) (version 2) | ecosystem: Environmental > Aquatic > Marine > Intertidal zone >... | reverse complement strand
TCTTCAATTTCTGCAACTATAGCAATTTCTCTGTTGTAGTCTATGTTGCAATATCGGGTTAAAGTGTCGTGAGACATTTCTCTGATAATCTGAAAGAATCGAAAACGCATCGTTTCCTCAGAAAAAGACTGAAATAACGTGTGGATAAGAGGTTCATCTTCAGGCTTTATAGGGCGAAGAACAGCAGGTCTTCCATTTTTTAGTTTCCACTGAGTAGTGTACTTTTTTGGGTAAGGGGTGATTATTAGGTGTTCGTGAGGCTGAACTTTGGCTACAATCCTTTCTTTATCTATCACTATGCGAGTATCCACAGCTACAGCATCTTTTCCGTCTACGATGAGCGGGTTTATGTCAATTTCTTTTATTTCAGGAAAATCTATTACCAGCTGAGAAAACTTCACTAAGATTTCTTCGAGAAGTTTTAGGTTGACACGATGATTATCTGAGTCAGAAAAATGTTTGAATATAGCTGTTTTTTCCATTAACCTTCTCGCAAGCACTTGATTCAACGGCGGAAACCCTGTGCCTACATCTTTCAGTAACTCGGTAGCCACACCGCCTATTCCAAATACAATGACCGAGCCAAAATGTGGATCCTTTTTAGAGCCAATTAACAGCTCATAGCCTCGGCTCTTAATCATCGGTTGAAGTATCACCCCCTGGAACTCTGCTTTGGGTTTACGTCTTTTAACTCTTCGAGCCAATGCTTCAAAAACCTCTTCAACCTCATCTTCAGAACGCACATCTAAAACAACTCCTTCGGCTCGCGATTTGTGAGTTATCTGAGGTGAAAGAGCTTTCATTACAACAGGATACCCAATTTTCGAAGCCTTGGTAACAGCATCTTTAGACGTTTTGGCAACTACAGATTTTATCGTAGGAATTTTGTATGCTTGAAAAAATTGCTTTGACTCCGGCTCCATTAAGACTTCGCGTCCTTCAGCGAACGCTTTCCGTAACACCTCTCTAAGAAATACCGGAATTGACAATTCAATTGAAAGCTCTTCGGGAGTTTCATACAAAAGCTCTAAATTTTGCGCATAGCTCCACATGCGCATGAAAGTGGAAACTGCCTGTTCAGGAGCCGTAAAAGCTGGTATGCCGTTTTTGCGTAAAATGCTTCTGGCTTTCCAACAGCTATCTTCACCCATCAAGGAAGTGAGAATAGGTTTCGTTGTTTTCTTTGAAATGCCCACTATTGCCTTTGCAGTTTCAACTGGGTCGGATGCACCCTGAGGGGTATAAATAATCAAGAAGCCGTCAGTGTTGGGGTCTTTGAAGCAGATTTCCATTACCTTTCTAAATCTATCCGTGGTGGCTTCTTCTAAGATGTCGATGGGATTTAGCTTGCTGCAGTAAGACGGTAAAACCTCATTTAAAGCTTGGACAGTTTCATTGTTTAGTGGCGAAAGTTTTCCACCTTCAGCTATCAAGGAATCTGTCGCCATGATTCCTGGTCCACCAGCGTTGGTTATGATTGTGAGGTTTGAACCTTTGGGATTTGGCTGCATAGCTAATGTTTCTGCACAGTTGAAGAGGTCACTTATTGCTTCAACACGGACAATTCCAGCTCGTCTGAAAGCGGCGTCGTAAATTGCATCTTCTCCACACAAAGCGCCAGTATGACATATGGCTGCCTTCGCACTTTCACAGAATCTTCCAGCTTTCACAACTACAATTGGCTTTGCCCTAGCAAAACCCCTTGCTGCGCTCATGAATTTCCTTGCGTTCTTGATGGACTCGATGTAAAGCACGATACTTTTTGTTTTTGGGTCAGTTCCAAAATAATCGATCAAGTCTCCGAAATCAACATCCAACATGGAACCAACTGAAACCACCGCACTAAATCCCACATGAGCCCCAGAAGCCCAATCCAAAACAGAAGCACACAACGCAGCGCTTTGTGAAATAAAAGCCAGTTTTCCTGAGTCAGCTGCCTTATTCGCAAAAGTAGCATTTAACTTAATACCTGGGTGCATCACTCCGAGGCAGTTAGGTCCGATTATCCGCATGTTATAATTGTTTTTAAGTTTTAGAATTTGTTTTTCGAGGTTTTTTCCTTCTTCTCCAGCTTCTTTAAAGCCTGCTGAAATGATTATGAGTCCTGAAACTCCTGCTCTTCCACATTCTTCTACGATTTGAGGAACGGTGTGCGCAGGGGTTGCTATGATTGCGAGGTCTACTTTTCGTGGGATTCTTTCTATTGTTGGGTAGGCAGTTATGCCTTGCACTATGGGTCTGAAGGGGTTAACTGGGTAGACTGCTCCTTTGTATCCTACTCCAATTAAATTTCGAAGCAGCTTGGCGCCTACAGAGCCTTCTTTGTCACTTGCTCCAATAACGGCTATTCTACTGGGATTGAAGAGTTTGTCGAGGTTTTCAACGCCCAACCTTTAAAGCTGCCTCCAGCCTGCAGAAATTTCTTCTCTTTATCTAAAGAGGTAACTTCATCTTAATAAATTCCTATTTTCATCTAATGCTCTAACACAGATATTCCATAATTTTTCAAGATTTAGATGACTTGAATTTCCTAATCTACTTTTGAATAATATTCTTCCTTCACCGTAGGAGAAAGCATCAATTTGTCCTTTATTTTCAGTCGACCATCCTTAGCGTGAGGCGTTCTCAACAGCGTGTCACTATATTTTTCCATTTCCCTAGCTTCCTCGGCTAAATTAGCGCTTGCTTGAACAATTTCGTGGGCACACGCAACAAGGGGAATGTACTTTTCTTTGTCTTTCTCGATAAAGCACCCTTTGACATTGATTTCAGCAACCTTCTTTAACATCTCATAAGCAGCCATTGCTTTAGCCTTCGCATAGGGGTTCTTGAAATTTTGGGAATCTCGAATATCATCAGTGTCAATTACTAGCTTGGGCATAGAAAGGCTTGACCCTGTTTTTAGAGCGTACATTAGCTTGTCGACTTCTTGGAACACCAACCTGAAAACTCCAGTGCATGCAAGAACTTTAATCACATTTGAGTTGAAAATCGCCATCTCTATCGGGTCAAGAAACTCTTTTCGTGCACCAATGAGTGGGTCGCCCATAATTATGGCGTAGCCTAAACCTTGTTCGTCCATCTCATTTTTTACACGCTTTCCTGGCCCATCTGTGAAAACAACGGCAGGTACTTTCTTCTTCGATAATACCTCTCTTGCTTTGGCAGGTCCAGGTGCAGACGTGTTTGGTGAAACGAAAAGCACAATGTTGGGAGCGAATTGGAAAATCTTTTCTATGGCTTCTTCAACGGCTTCAACATCCATTTTGGAACCAGTTGTCACTGTTCGAACTGTTATGTCTTTGCGATCAGCTAATTCGTCAAGTAAAAGCTCTAGTATCGGCGCGGTTCCAATGTTGCCACACTTGAAAACTCCTACTTTGACTTTGTCCAAGCAAATCCCAGCTTAATGAGAGTTAATGATCTGTGCCTATATAATTTATTTCATTGAAGTATGTGCAAAGAATCTATTTTTCCCCTGGTATACTTGCCACAATCATAGTGGTCGTCATAGTAATCTGGGGAATTTTACGGAGGACGTTGTAGATGAACTTGTTCAGTTCTTGCATGTTTTTTGTCCTGGTTTTTACGATGATGTCATATTCGCCGTAGACTATTGTTGCTTCTTTTATCATTGGAAGTTCTTTTATTTTTTCAAAAACGTGCACATTCTTCTCAGGAGAAACTCTAACTAACGTGAAAGCTGAAATCATTAGCTTTCTTCCTAACCTGTTTCTATTAAGGGTCTGAAAGAGATTACCACATGAAACGCAAGCGCACGAAGAAGATCTCTCTGAGTAACTATCCCTATTAATTTCTTGTTTTCCATAATCAAAAGTCTCCGTATATTGTTCTTTTGCATCATCCGAATTGCTTCAATTATCGGTATGTCGCCTTTAGTAGTGATTAACGATTTGCTCATGATCCCTTTCATTTGCAGTTTCGAAGCATCAAGTCCCTTTGCCACAACTCTCTCTACAATATCCCTCTCGGTAACAATGCCTACTGGTTTACCTTCATAAGTAACTACGATGGAACCTACATTTTTCTTGCTCATAAGCTCAGCTGCTTCACGTACAGAAGTATCTGTCTTTGTCGTAATGACAGGTTGGGCCATAACACTTTGAACAGTAGAGGGTGGTGTCTTGTCTTTCATTTTCGTTCCTTCTTAGTTTAGCTTGGCGGCTCAATAGTTATCAGAGTAGTAGTCCTCTCTACACCTTGTATCGTCCTAGCAGTGTCAAAAATAAAAGCATCCAGGTCATCCATGGTTTCAACCTGTATTTTCATCAGTAAATCATACTCACCATACACTGTTTCCAAATCCTTCACCTGCTTTAATTTTTTAACTGTTTTAAAAACAGATCTATCCATACCTGGCTTAACTCTCAATAAGACATAGGCTTTAATCATGCAGTTTTTCCTCCTTATTCTCAAAGTGTGGAAATACTTCTGCGGCAATCATGTTGATAGATTTTCGTATGTTAGGTCCAATTGGCGACCCTGCAACTAATTGAGTAGTTCCCACTTTAACCAAGCTATAAATTTTTTCTACAACTGTTTCGGGAGTGCCACATATTGAGAAGGCTTCTACCATTTCGTCAGTGATTTGTGAGAAAGCTTCTTTCCATTTTCCTCGGATGATTGCTTGGCGTATTTTTGTTGCAGTTTCTATAGAAATTCTATGTTTTTGGAGAACTGTTTCGGGGCATCCCGCCACGATGTACGCTACAACTGGAACGACTGATTTTGCTGCCTTATTTGGTTCCTTTGCAATCGAAAAGGACGTATAAGCTGCTATCTCCAAATCGTCTAACCTCTTTCCCGCTTTGGCAGCTCCTTCCCTAACAAATCCAATAGCATTCTCCACAACTTTCGGGTGTGAAGCATTAATTAGCACGCCATCGCCGATTTCCGCAGCTAAGGCCAACATTTTTGGTCCTTGAGCTCCAACGAAAATAGGAATTCTGTTCGCCGTCCTAAAGTTTAGTTTGGCGCCCGAAACTGTAAAGATTTCACCTTGCATTTCCAAGTTTTTCCCAGAAGTAGTCTCCCGAACTATTCTAACTGCTTCCCTTATAGTTGCGAGAGGTTTAAATGGTTTCATGTTGACCATTTCCAGTGTTGTTCTGTCTCCAACTCCTATTCCGCAGATTACTCTGCCAGGAGCTATCTCGTTTAGTGTTGAAACTGCCTGTGCGGTTACTATTGGGTGTGCCATGTAAGGGTTTGTTACGCCTGGGCCAAACCTTATCTTGTCGGTATAGGCTGAAACTATTGCCAATGCGACATAGACGTTTCGGTTGTTGAAATGGTCTGTGACCCAGAGAGTGTTAAACCCTGTTTTTTCTGCTTGGATGGCGTAGAAGGTGGTTTTCCAGTAGAGGTCACGGGGCACAAATTCGATGCCAAAGTTAATCATTTAAGGGTACCTCCTCTATAACCCCTCCTAAGGAACATCTGCCCGTGCAATTTAAGGAATTTGCAAGAGCTTTATAGTTTTAGCGGCTCTCAAGCACTGTTACAAGTTCTTGCAATCCTAATTCTTTTAAGACGTCAATTGTCTTCTCGGAATCCACTATCATAGAAGCTTCAAGAAGCCGTTGTAGCCCGACTTCCGTGGCAAGCTGATCCCTCTGCCAATAGTAGAGTATGGTCTTTGCTAAGCCGCTGGGCATTTTGCTAGCGTTTGGCGAGTTGAGAACAATGTCGATGAGTCTTTCCGAAGTAGCCTCCCATGACGATGATGGAATTTTCCTAACGATTTTCTCTAAAGCCATATTAAATTCTCCTAAACAAATTGCTCAGAAATATATATGTTATTAATGAAAAATAAGCTTTTTGTAGATAAAATTCGTCATTCTCAATAAAACTTATTTCAATAAATCAGCTACAAAAGGCGATATATATGAAGAAATCAAGCAATTATAATGGTGATTCTATACATTTTTAAGTATAAGAATCTTCTATACATTAATGGAAATGGATACAAAAAACGTATAAATAAGTAGAACAGATAGTTGCTATTTGGACAAAGGGTGATGAAAATTGTCGATTTTCGACGCGTTGGATATGAAGATCATTAGATCATTGCAGATGGACGCGCGAAAGCCAATAGTGCATATAGCAAAGGAGGTAGATGCTAATGAGGCTACAGTTAGGAGACGCATCGACAAGCTTCTGAAAGATGGCGTCATTGAACGATTTACCGTAGTACTAGACTATCACAAGCTGGGCAGAGTTATCAAAGCGTTCATAGGATTACGAGTGGAACCTACCAAGCTAAAAGCCATCGCTGAGCACCTTGCGAAGCATCCAGACACACAGGTAGTTTACAGAACAAGTGGTGACACTGACATTGTCACCGAAGTTATCTTAGAGAAAATGGAAGATCTAAATGCCTTTCTCGAAGAAGAGCTAAAACTTGAAGGCATCTTAGGTACCATTGTCACAATCGTTATTGGACCCTATAAACGGTGTCCATGGACAGGGCTTTAGAGTTTTTCTTTAATCTCGCTCTTTCTTTTTCTTCATGCCAACAAAAACTATAACATTCGATATTTTAGATGGGTGAAAACTAAATTGCTGTCCAAACATTCCTTCAAAATAACCTTTCAGATAGAATGCTGGAAGTATGCATGAGTCAACTTGTATCGTATTTCGAAACTGCGTGAACTTGCCCCACCCCATGATTTCCATCTCTCGTAAAACTATAGGCCAGTTCTTAGGGTGCGAAAAATCGACATCTCTGAAAAAGGGATTGGTTACTTTCCGTTTAAGAGCAGTTGTTCGTGCAGCGTTGAGGATTTCTTGGTTAGTTAGTAAGTGGAAAAAATCTAGAATCATAGTTGTATCCATAAGCATGACGCGGCCACCACCCATACGGTAAGTGAAAGGAAACCAGTCATGCATAGCTAACATTTTGTAAAACTCCAATGCTGCGTTTAAAGCTTCTTCCTTATTTTTAATAAAACGAGACTTTTCCAAAAAATTCAGATACAGGTATAGATCATCAGATATTGTGAAACTTACTTCTTTCAACCCTACTCCTCTTTTACGGGTGATTTGCAAAAGAAATGATATTTTCACAACTTAAACATTCTTTTTTCAGCAAGAATTTTGTGTTTGCATAAAGTCATTGAGGCTTTTCTGGGGTTCTTCTTGTTAAGACACAGAGCCATGCTTTGTTTTGCCAGAATTTCGGCTCCATCTCTTTTTCAAGCAGATCCTTTCCTTTCCAATCAACGCTTGTTGCAATCAGTTTCACGAACCTGATCTTATCTTGAATGTTCATCTCCCATTTAGCTCCACAGTTGCCACAGAGAACATAATCATATTTGCGTTCAGGTTTCACATCGATTTTTAAATGTTCAAAGCAGCAAAAAGGGCACCATGGAAAATGCTTAGATACTTGAAGTTTCGCTTCTCGTTCTGAAATCTTTTCAAGCATTGGAAACACTTTATCTTGAATAGAAGAATTAGTTATTAAAAAGCGTTCTTTTTCTTGCTTGACGTGTTTTGAAAGATTCACTGCTTGCTAGAGTCCCGCACGTTCTATTATCTTTGGAACAATCCACTCAAAGCCAATTGCCATTGTATGGATGCCTGCAACGTTGGTTGTTTTCTTTATGTCTCTCAGCATTTCTCCGAAAATCTCAATGTTCGCCTCATATACCGCTTGCTTTCCTCCAGTCTGTTTAGCCTTATGAAGTGTCTCTTGGATTTCGTCAGGAACTTTTATGCCAGGCACAAATTTGACCATCCACTTCATCATGGAAATGGACTTGAACGGGGCAATGCCGATAAGTATTGGTGTGTTTAGGTAAGAAGCGGCATCTAAGAAGTTTTTTGCCTGTTCAACGCTGTAGACGCATTGGGTTTGGATAAAATCTACTCCCAAATTTACTTTTCTTTCGATTTTTAGAAGCTCTGGTTCTAACGGGTCTGCGTTTGGGGCAGCAGCGATACCGATGTTGAATTTGGGTGAGTTTTCAATTTCATTGTTGTTTAGGTCTACGCCTTCATCTATCATTTTTCTTAACATGTATACGAAGGTGGCTGAGTCTAAGTCAAAAACAGGTTTAGCTTGAGGAGTATCTCCGACGGTTGTGTGGTCGCCTGTTAAGGCTAGAATGTTTTTTATTCCCAAGGCTCCTGCAGCCAGCACATCTGAAATTAAGCCTAAGCGGTTTCGGTCTCGAGTTGTCATTTGGTAAACAGCTTCTACTCCAGCCTCTTTTTGAATCATATAAGAGGGCACAAGCGCGTTCATGTATCCGAATGCAGTAGGATTATCAGTGATGTTTATGGCCACCACGTGGTCTTTCAAAATTTTTGCTCCTTCAATAACCTCTTGTAGGTTTGTGGTTTTAACTGGCTCAAGCTCACCCGTAAAAACGAATTTCCCAGCGTTTATTTGCTTCATTAATTCGCCGTATGCTTCTCTTGTCACGCCGTAGCCTCCTTTTCTGTTTCGCCACCAAGTTCACGCGGATGCCCTGAAACCCGATAGTCTTTGGGAGGCCTAAACTTAGTAAATAGGTCCAAGCGATTTCGCTCTTTTAGACGATTATATATAAGAACCCACGCACAATCATTCTTCCATCCACCTACCTCGCATTTACCTTTTGCCTGTCCACCACAAGGACCATTTAGCAGGCTTTTTGCGCATCGAGTTATGGGACATACGCCACCGGTTTCAAAGAGAACACATTCGCCACATGCTTTACACATTTCATAGAACTTGTCTGCTTTAGTGTCATGCATTCCGAGAAACTTCGTGTCATTTGCTGGTATAATCAACTTGTTTTTGTAAAGATCTGCAAGAGTTTGAACCCCCACTCCGCATCCGAGGCAAATAACTGCGTCATAATCCTCTATTAAGGGGTTGAGTGCTGTTGAGGTGATTTGTCGGTCGCATTGACGTAGGATGGATATAGCCTTTGCATGAGGTGCCTCTTCTCCTTTCACTTTTCGCCCCATTTCCAGCAGAGACTTCAAAATCTCTGCTTGTCTCTCGCCGCCTACTTGAATTACAGAAGCACATCCATCACAGCCCACGATTAAAAGCCTCTTGAGGTTTTTTGTCATCTCAAAAATTTCTTTCAGAGGCTTTTGCTGAACAATAATCAACCATGAACCACTCCTTAAAGAAAATCAGTGGAAGCCCAATCAATCATATAAAAATTCCTATAACAAAACACTAACATGGTTTTTGTGGTTGATACGCAAGTTTAATATGGCTGTTTCCTTTCCCTTTAGCATTCTCTTTAGGACAAGAACTCAACGAACAATGCAGGAGGACTATGTTATGGCTAACATTTCTAAAACGCTTGACGGAAAGTATCCCCCTTGCCGTAAAGCTTGCCCAGCAGGAATAAACATTCAAGCCTACATTGCACTTATCACTCAAGGAAAATTCAAAGAAGCCCTAGAGGTTATTAGAAAGTCTATTCCTTTTCCGTCGGTTTGCGGGCGAGTTTGCTTCAGTCCCTGCGAAGATGCGTGCACCCGAAAAGACATCGACGAGGCACTCAGCATTCGTGCTCTTAAACGCTTGGTTGCCGATTATGATTTTGCTTCTGAGATAAAGGAGAAACCAAAACCCGTACCGAAAACTCACAGCGAAAAAATCGCCATAATAGGTTCTGGACCAGCAGGACTTACAGCAGCTTACGACTTGGCTAAAATGGGGTACCCAGTAACAATTTTTGAAAGCGCCTCAAAGCTAGGAGGTGGTCTAAGATATTGTATCCCCGAATATAGGCTGCCGGAAACGGTGTTGGATGCAGAAATTGACTACATTAGAGAAACTGGAGTTGAAATTCGCACTGACACCACGATTGGAAAAGACATAACCTTTGACGAAATCAAAAAACAAGGATACAAAGCAATTTTGATAGCCACAGGTGCTCACCAGTGCGTCAGCTTAAACATAGAAGGCGAAGACTTGGACGGCGTCTTTGATGCTCTCGACTTTTTAAAAGAAGTGCATGTTGGAAATCATGTTAAGCTTGGAAGCAAAGTTGCTGTTATAGGAGGTGGAAATGTTGCTGTCGATGCTGCCCGAACCGCTAGACGTCTGAGTTCAAACGAAGTGACTATAGTTTATAGACGATCTAAGAAGGAGATGCCTGCCCATCGCCATGAAGTAGAAGAGGCAGTGAAAGAAGGCGTCAAGCTTCACTTCTTAGTCTCGCCAAAAAGGATTCTTGGAAAAAATGGCAAGGTCGTTGGGATAGAATGTATAAAGAATGCTTTAGGGCCTCCAGATGAAAGCGGTCGTAGACGTCCTGCACCTGTTGAAGGTTCAGAATTTGTCGTTCCAGCTGACGCTGTACTGCTTGGCATTGGTATGATGCCAGATACTTCTTTCTTGCCTAAAGAAGTGGAGGTAACAAGGGGAAACATAATTGTCGTAGATGAAACTACGCTCGAGACAAGATTGCCTGGTGTTTTCGCTGGTGGCGACGTTGTCACTGGACCTGCCTCTGTAATTGAAGCAATCGCTGCTGGAAAGAAAGCAGCAGTATCTATTGACCGTTACATCAAAGGTCTTGACCTTAAAGTTGGGAGGACGAAGGACGTTCCTGAGATAACATGGGTTTCAGAGAAGAACTTTCTAAGGAAAAAGCCGAGACAAACGATGGCTTGTCTAGATTTGGATGAACGAATGAGTTGCTTTAAAGAAGTTGAATTGGGGTTAACGCCAGATGCTGGACTGTTGGAAGCCCATAGATGTCTCTTTTGCGGTTCATGTTCAGAATGTTTGGAAATGGAAGAACTTTGTGAAGTAGACGACGTACTTGTAGACGAGGATAGATGTATCGCCTGTGCCAACTGCGAGAAAGTATGTGAATACGGTGCAATAAGGGTGGAAAAATCTGTAGCGAAAGTAAACTCCGTTTTGTGCAAGGGATGTGGGACATGCGCTGTAGAATGTCCAGCAGAAGCAATCACCATGCAGAACTTCTCTGATGAGAAAATTTCAGCTCAACTAAAGGATGCTGCAACTTCATGGACAACGAAAAATGGAATCCAGACCATAGCCTTTGTTTGCAACTGGTCCTACAAAAACGACGAGTTTGGATGGCCCCAAAACACCCACGTAATCCCGGTAAGATGCAGCGGTAGAGTTGACCCACTGCATGTTCTCCGTGCGTTTATGCTTGGTGCTGACGGGGTTCTAATTGTAAGCTGTAACTCCAAAGATTGCCACTACGTCTTTGGTGGATCTATTACTGAGAAACGTGTTAGACAAATGAAAGAATGGCTTCAAGCAGTAGATATCGAGCCTGAACGGCTTCAGATAACACGGTCTTTTGTAGGTAATGAACAACAACTCAGCGAGGCTCTCAAAAGTTTTACAACCATGCTGGAAAATATTGGGTCGACTCCGCTCAGAGGAACTGCAAAACAATAAAAGAAAAAACTTGTTTTCCACGAAACTTATTTAGATCTTCGCTTCAAAGAGTAATATTCCTTGAGGGTTGAGTATGCAGAGCCATAAGTTGAGTTTCGAAGAATCCTTAGAAAAAGACGTGGTTTCAACCCACCAGTGTGTAGGCTGTGCCACTTGTGTAGTAGTGTGTCCGTTCAACTGCTTGGAATACGACAGAGGACAACCGAGACTGGTAAAAAAATGTGAAGTTTGCGGCATTTGTCCTCAAGTTTGCCCGAAATATAATTGGTCATGGTCTAAGACTGAAAAGTTTGTCTTTGGAAGGCAAAGGAAAGAAAATGAAGATTTTGGCATCTATCGCCGTCTTACTTTGGCTCAAGCAACTGATAAAAAAATATTGAAAAAGTGCCAGGATGGCGGTGCTGTCAGTGCCCTTCTTGTTCATGCGTTGCAAAATGGCATAATTAAAGGAGCAGCTCTATCGGGGCTCGCGGTAGATAAGCCCCTTTATCCCATGCCTAAACTGGCGACAACTCCGAAAGAAGTTTTGGAAAACGCTGGAACCCGATATTCTTACTCGCCAAACATGTTAGCTCTGCAGGAAGGAGTGAAACAGAAAAAGAAGAGTTTGGCTTTTGTGGGTACTCCTTGTCAGATCCATGCTATTCGGAAACTACAGATGTTTCCCCTAAAGAAGTATTCCAACCCGTTGCAATTTACGGTTGGATTGATGTGCACAGAAAGCTTCACTTACAGTGGGCTTTTTGAGAAGCACCTCAGCAAAAACATGGGGATTGACTTTAATGATATTGAAAAGATGAATATCAAAGGTAAAATTCTTGTTTCTCTGAAATCTGGCGAAACAAAGAGTGTTTCCTTGTCTGAAGCAAAACAGTACACCAGAGAGAGTTGTCATCTTTGCGACGACTTCAGCGCTGAACTAGCAGATATCTCAGCGGGTGGCCTAGGACTAAGTGGCTGGACCTTTGTAATTCTTCGAACCGAAAACGGTGAAAAGACCTTTGACGATGCTGTGGCGGCTGGAATGCTGAGAACCCGAGCAGCGGACGAAGAGCCCTTTGCGCTAACTCTGTTGACGAAACTTTCCAAAAAGAAGCGAAAAAATCTCCAAGAAGCTGACTCGTTTACTCTTCTTTCTGAGCCCGTTTAATGGCATCTTTCACTGCTTCTCTGATAGCGAAACCAGCCACGTGAAGAATTGGCTCACCAATTTCTGGGTCAACATCCATGCTTGCAGTGCAAGGAAAGGCGTGATGTGCCACTGCCACAGTGTCTTCTATATCAGAAATTTTTGTCCACTTAATTTGTTGAGCTACATACCAAGTTGAACCACACGGTGCACTCCTCAAGACTTGGGCGTCAGCAATTCTACCTCTTGCAACTTTCACTTCGACTAGAGGCTTCCCTATTTGATATTTCTGAACAAAGTCGTCTATGAATGGCTTTCCAGTTTTTTCTAGCGTGCAGAATGGCTTTGGGAATGTACATTCGACATCTAGTTCACTCAGCGACTTTTCTAGCTGTCTCTGCAATCCGCGAGGACACCAGTTTCGGTTTTCCAAAGGAACGATAACTGCCTTTGCATTTGTTTTCTTCACTAGAACAGGCATTGCTGAAAGTATATCTGGGTGTAGCCCGACGGCGAGTATGATTTCGCAATTGGGTAAGTCCGAAGGCAAGTGCTTTTCCGGTTCATCGATAAAGGCAGGCAGGTTTGGAGGAGTTTTGTAAACTGCTTGGACATCAGCTGCGAAGGAGCCGTAAAGTTGTCTGCAGTATGTGCATGTAAAACCGCATGATTTGCAGTAGTTTGACGTATTAACTAGGTTTCCTACAACGCGCTCAGCAAACTCGTCATTGTAGATTACGAAGAGTCGCATAGTCTCCAACATTTTCCTGTTTTTAATCTATACAACAGAGCTTTAATGTGAAATATATAGGTGTCATTCATCATCATATTATACAGCAAGAAACAATCGACGAGCAGAAGAAAACAAGAAGGAGTTTAACTCAAAGATGCCAAAGAAAAAGGAAACACCGGAAGGAGACATCTTTCAGCTTCTTCTTGAAACATCGGAAAAACGAGAAAAAAGTAAGAGAGAGCAACTTCTTGAATCATTAAAAGTGAAGGAGTTTTTTAAAGAGGGAAGCGTAAGCATTAATGCACGAACATGTCAAGGGCTTGAATGCGAGCTTTGCATTAAAGCCTGTCCCACGAATGCTTTGTTTTGGCGGGACGGAAAAGTTGGCATCATCAAAGATTTGTGCGTCTATTGTGGCGCTTGTGTTCTCTGCTGCATTGTAGATGACTGCATCAAAGTGACAAGAAAACGACCTGATGGAACTGTGGAAAGCTTTAGCAAACCTTGGGAAGTTGTCTTGCTGTTCAACAACATCAACTCACAAAGGAGACACAGCAGAGTTGAATCTCTTTTTCCAGATGCAGAAGCCTATCTAAAGCGTTTTCATCTAACATAGAAACAAGAAAGAAAATACGTTATATTGCTCGATGCACCACAAGAACTTTTCTCAATACACACGAGAATTTCATCGCGCTTAGCAAATCCTTTTATAATGGGATGCTGTTTGTAGAGATATCACATTAACTCATGCTTAACTGAAGAAGCTTTTGAAGGCTTTGTAAAACTGCATGCGAAATTTTTGTGATAGGAGTAATGGAATATATGCAAATACAATACTTTAAGGATTTATCGTTGAGCCCAGAAGTGATGAAGGGCATTGAAGAGCTTGGATTCGATAATCTTTTTCCAATTCAGGCTCAAGCGATAACTCCGTTGTTAGAAGGAAAAGATGTTATTGGGCAGGCTCGGACCGGAACAGGAAAGACTGCTGCTTTTGGAATTCCGATGATTGAACGTCTGAACCCAAGGCTTAACAATGTTCAAGGCTTGGTCTTAGAGCCAACGCGTGAACTCGCAATACAGGTTGCAGAGCACGTAAGCCGATTGGGCAAGTATGCAGCGTTTAAAGTCTTACCCATTTACGGTGGAACATCTATTCAAAAGCAAATATCAGCATTGGAAAAAGGTGTCCACATTGTTGTGGGTACGCCAGGTCGCGTGATCGACCATCTGAAACGAGGAACCTTAAATCTGGCATCAGTGGACATCGTTGTTCTTGACGAAGCTGATAGAATGCTTGATATGGGATTCATAGAGGACATAGAATATATACTCGCGAAAACACCAGTAAACAGGCAGACAAATCTTTTCTCAGCAACAATAGACCAATCAGTAATGAATGTATGCGACAGATACATGAAGAAACCTGAAAAGATACTAGTAAGTAAAGATGAAATAGCCCTTGCACAGATAGACCAATACTACTTGGTTGTAAACCCTGCGAACAAGTTTGGAATTTTACGCAACATTTTAGACGAAAACCACATAGAACGAGCCATAATATTCTGCCGAACGCGTAAATACACAGACATTTTAGCAGACAGATTAAGGCGTGAAGGATATGACGCAAGACCGTTGCATGCTGGCTTCACTCAACCGCAAAGAGATTTCGTTGTCAACTCGTTTAGAAAAGGAAAACTAAAATTGCTTGTTGCTACTGATGTTGCTGCAAGAGGCTTAGACATTCAAGGAATAACCCACATAATAAACTACGACATTCCACTGGATGCACTGGTTTATTTTCACAGAATCGGACGAACAGCAAGGATGGGACTCGAGGGAACAGCAATAACACTTGTCGGTTATGGGGAGCTTAATCAACTTCACGGTATAAAATCCCTAACCAAAACTGCGATAAAAGAATTGGAAACGCCCACCCAATTGTGGTGAACGCTGGAATGGGAAAGAGAAAAATAATCAGCGAAGAGGATTTTAGGAATATTGTACTCCCAGTTGCAAACGATGTGTTAGGCGTAGCCATTCAAATGCTAGGTAACGACCGAATTAGAGTGAAGTGTCAAGACGGTCAAATAAGACTTTGCAGAATCCGAGGCAAGATGAAAAGACGGTTCTGGATTAGAGAGGGTGACATCGTCTTGGTTTCCCCTTGGGACTTTCAATCTGACAAACGAGGCGACATCTACTGGAGATACAGAAGAAACCAAACTGAATGGTTAAGTAACAAAGGTTACCTTACTATTCAAAGGTGAGTCAAGGGTGAGAAATAGACTATGGAGTACAAGGGGGCGTCCCAGAGGTCGCCATTACCCTCGATCTGATGCTATAGCTCTCGAATACCTTGTAAAACTCTCCACAAAAAACCAAATCGACGCAACAGAGTTTTTCAACGCATTTGTACACGCATGGGAGAACGGAGAAGCCAAGTGTCAAGACCTAACCATTAAATCCCGCATAAGGAAAAACGACCAATGCACCTTTCTCATAACTAAAGACCACATTGTAGTAGCACAGTTTCCGATACCGGAAGAAATTCTCAGAGAATCTAATCCATTAGACCGATTTGACTTTTTTCGTGAGAGTGTTAACAGCATCGGGGCAATGAAAAATAGAAAAGCGCCTAAAACTGGCCACGAATGCATTAGAGATTTGAAAGCTGGAATGAAAGGAGTCAGCATAAGAGCGCGAGTCACCGATATTTCAAGGCCAAAACTGGTCTTAACTAGGCTCAATGAGTATGCCCTTTTATCTACTGCAACCCTTTCCGACAAAAACAGCACGATTAAAGTTCCTTTATGGAACGAACGAATCCACAGTGTTTCCGTCAATGACAAAGTTCGAATTGATAACGCAAAGGTCACTGTATTTCGAGGTGAAAAGCAGCTAAGAATTGGAAGAAATGGTATGTTAAAAGTAATCGGAAGCAACTCGTCACATGTTGCTGAAAAAACCGTTGAATGTATGGCCAAATAGAATTCATCGAGACAAGGAAATAGAAAAACTAGAATTGCCTAAAAAAAGAATCACACGTGCATAATATTTGAAACATTTGAAAATTGAACGAAATTAACACAAAATACGTGGTTTCTAAATCTATTGTTCATTCCATTTTTCCTTTAAGAATTTCGGGATGTCTGAGGAATCTCTAGGCCCCACCATTACTTCCCACCCGCTAGCATCTTCTATCTCGCCGCTGAGCCGCGCTGCTTTTCCAGGAATAATTAGTTTTCGGTGCTTCACTTTTTCTTCCATTTTAGCCTCTTTAATTGCTTCAGCTACTTTATCAGCTGTCAGTTTTCGTCCCGCAACTGCGCAATCTACAGCAATCCCTTCAGAGTCAACTACTAAGAGGTAAGAGTCTACGCCAGCTGATTCTATGTCCGAAGCCACCGTGTAATAGGTAAGGGCGAAGTTTGTTGTGAACATCACAGGTGACTTTCCATGCGGTGTTCCAAGTGTTCGCAGTCCAGGCTCCACTGCTACTGGTTTCCGTGGGTCTGTGTAAATGTTTTGTCTAAGAATCACGTTAGGTAGAAGTACCCATCCTTCAATACTGTGTAAAATCAAAACGTCAGCATAACGATTGATTAATGTTGATGCTAAATAGGCTTCGTTCCACTGCGCAATCTCTTTCGGAGCATCTGCTTTTTCCATCCATGCCACTAAGGGAATACCAATGAGGGGAAAGCCTAAAAGTTCATCGCCTTTCTTAGCGGCAACACGTCGAATCATGGTGAAATTGTTAATCATGTCTCCAAGCCCCTCGCCGGAAAACGTTCCAGGATCCAATACCAAGTCCTTCACGCCATATTCTGTCAAAGTTTTAGACAATGATCGGAGGAGTTTAAGGTCGTTTGGAGCAAAGACTGCAAGGGGACAATTATACATGAGGGCAAGCTCTGCCATCTCTCTCCAGTTTTCTTTGGTAGCCGCGTAAAGAAGAGGTCTGGCTTCAGGCGCAGTCATCAAACCTGCCTCCAAAACCTTTGAATCAAAAGAACATAAAATAAGAGGCAATGCGGTGTTTTCTACAACTTTTTTCACTGCTGTCTTGAATTTGTCTGGGTCGTTAGATATGGATCGGACAGCAATCATGTTGAGCTTTAGTGTTGAGCCAATGTATTCATAACTGAACTGCTGCGTTTTTTTAACCCTCTCTATCAGTTCTTCATCAGACATTTCATCAGTAACATCAATGGCAATGGCTGTGGGGTTTGTGTAGGTAAATTCGTGGCGATACATGACGTATTTGCCGCCAACCTTTATAGCGTGTTCCTTTGGACCAATAGTGACTTCTTTTATTGGAGGCTTAAGCATCTCCCAGAGTTGTATGTAGGCTTTTTCGTTTTCCTTCTTCAACAATGGTGAACATTGTTCTAAGGCTACTTCACGGTTTACCAGTTTTGTGGCGAAAGCCATGCAGTTTTCTTCGCCGCATTCCTTGCAGTTTGTTTTCGGGAGTAGCATGTAAACGTCGATGGGACTAATTTCCTTTATACTGGTTTTCTTCACTTTCTCAGACATTCCTTTGTACCTCGCTTAGATTTTGGCAGTTACCCAGCCTGCAATTTTTTCTGGGTTGCCCGACTTGCCACTGGTAAGCCTTTTTATTGTATCCTTAAGGGTTTTTACAGCAGCTGGATGCATCATCATAAACAAATCAACGCCAGCTAGCAAGAGAGTAAACGCGGTTACAGTTTCCCAGATTGGCCCTCTAAACTCTCGAGGTCCCCATTCGGGATCCAATTTTTTCCACGCTTCTCTGGCAGCCCAAGCGTTTGTGGTGCCTGAAGACATGGGGTGTTGAAGTTCAGGGTCACCCATCAAAGCAGCTAATCTGGCTCTTTCCATTATTGTAAAAGCATAGTCCAAGCCATAACCCAAAGCAGCTGTTGTAGTGTCTATTACGATTTGTTCTTTAGGTAAGAACTCGTAAAGGCGACGGTTCAACTGCCTCGCTTGATTCAAATCCATAGGAGTAAACGAAAGTACTGCGTGTCCATATTTTTTCGCAGCTATACATGTCCGCTCAATATCCATGTCTTGGGTAACTGAACTAAGCAGGAACCGTTCGCCAGCTCCGATTTCAGCTACTTTCTCGAAGACTTCAAGGTCTTTCTTCGGGTCGCCACAGCCTCCGATGATTAATGGAACGTCTACTGCTTGCAGTACGTTTTCAACCGTTTTTGCAGCTTCGCTTGGCGAAGTGTCTTTAATCAAAGGGTCTATACTGATTAGATGCAACGTTATCATGTCTGCTCCATACTTGTCAACGGCTAATTTCGCCCATGCAACAGGATCCCCCATAACTTCTTTAAAATGCATTTTTACAGGTTTTGCTAAGGGAATCGTTGTGTCGAAAACGTCTAAGGAGATTATTGGTGAATTGGGAGGAGGGCTTTCAAATAGGTAGAACGCAGGAGCCCTTTCTCCGCCGATTGTTATGGATTTTCTACGGGTTCCTCCTTGACTTTTGGTGGCTCCAAGCGTCACTTCGATAACTTGCCCAGGATATTTCTCAATTGGAGGGACAAAGTCAGCTTGTAGAATAGTGGTTGGTTTTGCCTTTAATGATGGTATGGCTCTTAGACCTTTAGGTAAGCCTGCCGTAGCAGCGATGCCCGGTTGAAGCCATAGCTCCAAGTCTCCTATTTCCATCTCTACGTCTTGAAGTTCTATCTCTTTAAATCGAGTTAACAGGTTGAGAAGATCAGCTAAGTCTTCTTTACTTTCTTTTTTCACCAAGCTTTTCACCTTTCATGGATCGTATTATGACTTTCTTCGCATAGATCTTAGCGTCCTTCAGAATTATTTTGTATCCTCCAGTAGTGATTGGCAAAGTGGGAACAGTAGCCACCGGTGTTCCTGCCGGGATTTCTCCTTCCATCTCAGTTGGCACTGCCTCTTCTTTCCATGTTTCAACAATCGGGTGGTCACGATCTTTTAGGAAAGTCTTGAGTTCATCGATTGTTTTCACGTCGTTTTCGCTTGCAATCTTGTCCACAACTTCCTTAGGTATGAACTCCGCGACTCGTTCCTTCACTGAAGCAGGCATCCATACCACGCGGTTCCATCCACCATCCGCTTCAAGGAATTTTGGCGATCGCATGTATTCAATGGAAATGCCGTGAAAGCCGTCAACTTGTCTGCCGCCTGCCGTAGAATCTGCTATGGTTGAGAAGGGAAGCCCGTTTATCGTAACGTCTTTGAAACCTCGATGAACTAGCCCGAAACCGTCGACTTCTGGAATGTAGAAAGCAGCACCTTCGAAACAACCGCAAGACGTGTGAGGATAGCCAAAGGCGGTGTAGAGCCAGACTCTTGTAACTTCACCTAACGATTTTTGTTTTACAACATCGTTAACTCCTGAGAATTCTCCTTTCTCCGCATCAATTAGCTCTCCTTTGTCTATTTCGAAAACTGGTCCTTTTGGATCTATTCTTGCAGAGGCTCTTCCGTCAAACCAGCTGATAGAGCCGCAGTTGGAGTATCGTTGCGGTGTGATTACACATACATGAGTGGGTGCGAAGGATTGGCATAAGGTGCAGCCGTAGAACTTGTCGACTTCTTGGTCTTTTAGACCTCGGGCTCTGGCATCTCTGGCTTCGTAGATTTCTAAAGCTTCTTTCCAATGTTCCTTGACTTTTGCAGGATCTGTGATGAAAGTTACTTGTATTTTTTCGACGATTGATAACTCGCTTTTGAACAGCCGTTGCAGAACTTTTCCGATATATTCAAATGAATTTAGACCTTTTTGAAAGGATTTTTTGTCAAGTCTAAGCCAGATGTCGTATCGCTGGTTCAGGTGCATGAAGCCTTCGATGAAGTTAGAGTATTCGTGGATTCGCCGTTCGATTACACCTTCAAGTTCTGGTTCAAGTTTTCCGCCTGCCACTTCTATAATTATCCCTAAGGGATGGCTGCTTCCTTCATCCATATCTTTTATGTCGGGTCCGATAATCGAGACTTTGCCATCTTCTATTTCTTCTGGTTTCTTAACTCGCGCCAGTTCGAATTTGTGTTCTTGTTGTGGTCCACCTAGTTCTACTTGCATGTTTTTTCTTCTAATTCGTTCTCCTTCGTAGATGACGCCTACTTCAACAGGGATGTCTTCGAACATTGACATTTCTTATTCTCCTCCTAACTTGTTCACTATTATTTCAAAACTTTCATTCCAATCCTTTATTGAAAGATTTGGGAATGACCATGTTGCGTGGGGATTATAGAATCTGTCTAGGCTTATAGTCTTAAGGTTTATGGAAAAGTGTTTTAGTCCTGCTAATATCACGAATTGCATGTAGTAGGGGAGACCCATAAATAAGGCGAGGTCATATGGTCCCTTTCCGTCTAACCCCTTCCATTCCGGATCTATAAGCCTACTTCCAATGTCCATTGCAGACATCGAGCCTGCAGGGTGAAAACCTCTCTTAATAAATTCGTTTGCCGTATGAGCTGTAGCAACCACTGGGATTCCCGCGGTTTTACTCACGCGTATAGCGTAATCAATCATTTTAACATCGTCAGAATAATCTTCAGCGGCTTGGTGTCCAACTATAAGAATTGGACGTGCTGCCTTCTTCACCATTGCAACAACTACTTCTGGCTTTAAGATTAGTAAGGCTTTTTTGGGTCCTGCGATCTCAGCTTTTTGCCACGGTTCTGCTTTTATACCCATGTCATTCACCTTTTCTTTTTCTAATCATTCTAGGTAGTAGCGTCGGATCTGGAATCCTCGTCTCCTTCCAGCCCTTTTCTTCTAAGACTTTGTGAATTTCATCTTTCATGGTGATAGGTATGTCAGCCTTGTTTCGCACGAAGAGATGTATGTCGTCAGGCATAATGCCATAGAGACGCTTGTGCAGGTCTATGTAGTGGGTTAATTTTATGGCGCGACCCTTAGTGGTGTCGTTAGGTCTCATGACAAGCTTTGCTATAAGCACCATGGCTTCCTCTTTAGTTTCAGCGGCAGTAAAGAGATGCTCAGGGGCAGGGCCTCCATAAACCTTATCGCCGGTTCTAGCGTCATATACATACCAATCCTCTTTCTTGTCTTTTCTTCCAAGAAGCATACGCCGATACTTAGCTCCGTGAGGTCCAACAATCACAGGTACACCAAGTCTCCAGAAGCCAGAGGCTATTGACGCGGCTTTTTGGGACATTGCGCCCCAAGCGACTCCGACCGCCCCCACCCGGTTGAGGACGTAATCAGCAATCTCTTCATAGTTAGCCCGCAGTTTTCTCTTTGCGAAGATACTTGCGATTTTGATGGCTGCCCCAGCTATGTGGGGGTTGGAAACACATGAACCCACGTTGAGGATGCCTCCTGCCTCGAAGGATCCCGGATATTTCTCGTAAAGAGTCTTACCCTCTTCGTCTTTAACCATAGCCATTGACATGGCTGCACATCCCGTGGCAACAACAATGAACCTGCGCTTCGCGAACTCCTCAGCAATCTCTGCAACCTCTTTTCCACCACGGGGATAGTTGGCGCATCCTACCAAAGCCACTACTCCAGGAATCTCGCCGAGAACTATAGGTCCACCAACTTCCCTTATCTCCACATCTTGAATCGCACCTCGCCCAACCCGTATCTTAAACTTCTCCTCCATCAGCGATTTTTCTCCTGCCTTAATCATAAAGCTGTGCAGAGGAAAGTCGTTGGGGCAAGCGCTTTCGCAACGGGCGCAACCGACACAATTCTCAAGGATTTCAGCAAGTGGGTTAAGGTCACCCTTCGCCGCTGCTTTCATGGCTTCGGGAATAGGTTGATTGTTTGGGCAGGCTCGCATACATTCGTTGCATTGCGTGCATTCTTCAGCAGTCTTAATGATTTCTTCTATTTTCGGGATAATGTTGAATTTCTTTCGCTTTGGGGCGACAGCCATCACAGTTTCAACAGCGACTTCTCCAACCTTTTCTGGGTCAAGAATGAGCACTCCAGGAACTTTTCCCTCCACCATATCGGATATTATCTCTTCTGCTGGGCTTTCTGTTCTATTTTCAAGTCCCAGACAGTTTTTTGAGCTAGAGGCAATTACTGGTGTCTTGATTTTTTGGGCCTCAACTAGCGCGTCCGCACGGATACACTGTTCGTCTACTACTATTAGATCGGGCAATCCACTCCTAATAAAACGCAATTGCCAAGATATAGGACCCACTATTTTAGTCATGGAAGGACTGTATCTGGTCATATCGATAGCTGTACAGCATATCCCCACAACCTCGACGGCGTTGTACATTCCTTTATCTTTTAAGTAATCGACTATCCCCACTGCAGACGGCACGTTATGACCAATGACCAAAATCACAGGTTTAGAGATATCTGCTACGCCCCAGCCTATATCGGTTAGGGCTGCTTCAGGATCTGCCTTCGGAAAACCAAAAACTGAAATCTGCGCTAAATCCGCGATTTCCATGCCAACCTGATCGACCATTCCTGCATGGAGGACTTTAGATTCAAAGTCTAGGTTGCTTCCCTCTTGTCCCGTATGAGTGGCTGAGAGAAGATGTGTAACTTGTTCCTCGCAATAGTCAAGGGCGTCCTCTACATCTTTGAGCATTTTAGGTCTGATGCCAGTAACTAGGCGGGTTACTGGGGCTTCTACGTCTATGTTCACGCCTCCAACATCAATGGGGGCGTTTCTACCAAATTTCTCTATCAAGTGTTCAACTAGATGTCGGGCATGGGCAATGTGAGTGGCGGCTCCGATGCAACAGGCAAGCAGAACTATACGTGATTGTTGGGCAGCCATATTCAGTCCACAGGCTCCTCGTTTGTCTCCTGATAGGTCGCATTTTCCGAAGGTGCAAAGGCAGCAGACGTCGCAGAAAGGTAGGTAGAAGGGCTTGTATTTGTCTAGAAGTTTCATGTCCCATTCGCGCAGGTCGGTTATAGAGGGAAACGGTGTTGGCCCCATGGGTTCTTCCCATGTTTCTTCAAGAACCCTACCAACAGACAATTCAAAATCTTTTAAAACAGTAACATCTGTTTTCAATTCTTTTCCTTTCACAACTAACTCTTTTTTAACCAATCTTCATGAACCCCGTCACAAACATGGTATATAGAGTCTACCCAATTGTTAGAAATCTTAATTAACCTTTCTACAAACGCAGAAAAACAAGAAATCTACACTTATACACTAGTTTTAAATTAAGTTTTTAACGAGTTTAGTATCCTGCTTCTGCCATAAGCTTTTTCACTGAAACGTATGCAGGAGATGAAGGAGGTAATTCAAGTAAAGATTTTCCCGAAAGAACATAGTTCTCAACATCCTTGTCGTAAGCTATTTTTCCTAAATAGGGCAATTTTATTCTCTTTTTAATTTCGGCTTCTAGTTCTTTTGGAACTCTGTAGCCTGCTATAACATAGAAATTTTTAAAACCTATTTGAACCTCTTTGACAACTCTGTATGCTCTTTCTATATGGTTAAAGGATTTCTTGGATGGTCCTATTATATCAAATATGTCGTCGACATGAGAAGTTATTCTTCTATTCAAGTGTTCTAGCCCAGCAGGAGAATCTACAAGAACGTGCCTGTATGTTTTCGTTAAACCTTCCAAAGCTTTCTTTAACGCAGCATCAGGTAGACAGTAACAGCCCTCAATAAATTTTGTTCCAACGGCAATCAAATCGAAAGAGTTTCCCTCATACAACCCTCTTTCCCAGATTTGGCTTTCAATTCTTTCTGAAGGGGGTACCCCAACAGTCGTACCACCCTTCTCTAAAAAAGTTTCAAGCAGCAACTCTGATATAGTCTCCTTTCCTTCTTCTGTAAGATCTACTCCAACCATTTCTCCCAAGTTTTGGTCTGGGTCTACATCTACAAGAAGTAGGGGAGTTTCGCCGATTTCCATTAAATATTTGGTTATGAGGGCGACAAAAGTTGTTTTTCCGCTTCCTCCTCTGCCTGCAGAAACAATTCTTTTCATCTAACATGCCTCTCATGTGATTCCTTATGCCAATTCTTATACTTTGCGCGCCCGCTAAAATGGAAAATTAATAATGAGGTCTTTGTCCCAGCAAAATGCCCATATTCCACAAAACAACGAGCAAAACACAACAATGTTCTAATTCGACCATGTCACAACGTGAGACAATATGTCCCAACCTGTCACACATCAATTTATTTGGAAAAGTTTTTTATGCTTGCATCCTAAGCGCGCGGGTCTGCAAAAGTTAGTGTCCAAGGCTCTGGGAGAATTAGTAAGTAGGTGAAATTGCTAATCTCTTTCTTCCATATTTTGGACTAGTTTCATGCCTAATTTTTCAATAGTATGCAACGCTAAGGACCCCTTATATTTAAGCGGGGTTTCTCCCTGCATCTCCGCCTTCACGATTTGTTCATCGAAAGGCACAAATTCTAGCACTTTTAGGCTGTTGTTTTCAGTGAATTTCTTAATTGCGTTCCTCTGTAATTCGCTTGTTACTTTGTTTCCGACTAGGAAAACTTGTTTAATGCCTGCGTCCTTGGCTAGTCTGTGAATGTGTCTTGCTGTTTCCAAAGATTTTATGCTTGAATCCGTAACAATCAGCATAGTATCTACATGCTTTGCAGTTCCTCTGCCTAAATGTTCGACGCCTGCTTCCATATCAAGTAGAACCACTTCGTCGCGCTCAACTACCAAATGACGAAGCAAAGCTCTGATAACAGCGTTTGCAGCACACGTACATCCCGAACCCATCGATCGTACTGTTCCCATCACAACCAAATTCACATTACAAGGAGTTTGGATAGAAAAGTCTCGGACAATGTCGTCAACAGTGAAAGAAAGGCGATAAACACCTGAGAATTTGGTGCCTGTTTTTGTTTCAACGAGTTCTTTGTTTTCGGATATTGGAATTATTTCTCGAGCTTTCTCTGGAGATAAACCCAAGGTTAAGGCAAGATTTGGAGAAGGATCTGCATCGATGGCTATTGTTTTTAGCCCTTTACTGGCGAATGAGTTCGCGAGGGTTCCTGCGATTAAGGTTTTGCCCACTCCGCCTTTTCCAGAAACCGCTATTTTCAATAAGTTTTCACCGTTTTGGTAAAGTCTTGATGCCACTATTTACGTTTTCGGAAATATAGTAGATTGTCTTTTTCACAGACATGAAGCCAGTTTCAAGCAGTGCGCGTTCGCATTATTAATAAAATAGTTTAATTAAACAGGATTTATGATGAAAATGACCAATCATCTAAGTAGTTATTGTAGAAGGTTTTGTCTACTTAAATTGGTTTCTTCCACAAGTCATAAAAACAGCTAGATAACAAGAAGGTTCTGAGGAAACCAGATGCCTAAAGAAAATGAGATGTTAGAGGAACTCAGAAAGATAAGAGAGTTGTTGACTCCAGCACCTACTCCACTTTCGCCGAAGGGTCTGTGGAATGAATTCAAAGGTTTCATAAAGAACTATAGAGTCATGGGTTTAGCAGTTGCTTTTATCATAGGTATATATCTGGGAGCTTTGGTTCAAGCACTTGTTGCAGATCTTATTATGCCAATTATTGGACTAGCCATACCTGGACTAGACAACCTAGCTACAATAGAGTTTCCAGTGGGAAGCCAAAGCTTCTTGGTGGGGCACTTCCTGGTGGCAATAATAACATTCATCATCGTAGCCTTCGTAATCTTTCTGCTAGTTAAAGTCACTAAGAGATGGGGCATAGATTAACACCAATCACTCTTTTTTTTATGTTCAGACTAGTTAGACTTAAGTTTCTTCTACAGTCATAAAATCTGAAAGCTGCTTTGCATTTGTTTGAGAAACTATTTAGAAGGCGAAAATAAAAAATTGAGGGAGTGCGGGAGTAGTTGGACCTTAGACTTTACGCTATGCTTTGGGAAGAGTCTTCAGACATTCGCGAGGAGTTTTGTTCCTAGGTAAATGTTTGGTATTGCAGTTCAAATAAGAGTATTACCGTAATACCTGTCGTATCGAGCTTGGACGTTTTTCCTCAGCAATTACATCTGTGATTTTCTTCGCCAATCGATCTTTTGCGTCTTTGGGCAACGTTGGGTCTGTTATCTCAGCTATCGGCATACTCTATCCAATCCCTATTCATCTGCGTAAGGTTCTACCGTAGTGCTTCCAAGTTTCGTGTCAGCAGAACCTCAAATCCACATAGATTTTCATTTGCAAAATACTTTGAGTAGTATGTGCAAAAAAAGCGCACGCCGTTACATTAAAACTTAAATTTTGTTTGAGCGAAAATTATAATCAACAAGCCAAAAAAAAGAATGTGGTAATTCGAAATGTCCAAAGGCATAGTAGAAACGACCGCTGCTAACTGGAAAAAACAAGTTTTAGAATCAAAGGATTTGGTTATTGTTGAGTTCTGGCATCCCCAATGTCCTTATTGTAAGATGCTTGAACCAGTTTACACCAAACTTTCCAAAGAATATGCAGGAAAACTGAATTTTGCAAAATTTAACGTCATGGAGAGCTCGGAAAACCAAGAGCTTGCTGCCAAATATGGCATAATGGGTACACCGACTTTGAAGTTCTTCTGCCAAGGAAGGCCCGTTCAAGATGTTGTAGGCATGCTGACGAAGGATTATCTGCGACAAGGAATAGAATACGCAATCAAAAAGCACCGAGAATGTGCAGAGAAAAGCACGCCTCTAAATCTGCCATACATAAGCTAAATCAAGAACTATTAGAAGGATCTGAACTGGGTATAGACGTCATAAAGAGGAAAAAGATAACTATTTTTCCTAATTTCCATCATGTTTCAGTGCTGTTACTTAGAAGCAAGAATTAATCGTTCTGAACTTACGTCAACTTCGTCAATCTTACAGTTTTCTATTGTCTTAGCGCCACCTAACACGTCCTTCAGCAGCACATTGTTTCCTCTAGTCTTCGCGTAAACTATGTCTCTGCAAACAATTTCCTTGTTAAGAAACACTGTGAATTCACACATATTACAAACCGTTCCAGCTAGAATGAGAAAACTGATATAAAGCTTGTTCCAACAGCCAAAAGTTACGTGTTGTAATGATTTAAGACTGAAAAGATAAATAATGCAAGTAGTTATGGAAAAACTTCTGGCTTGATGAGGTTAAAAGTTGAACAAGAAGATTCTAGAAGAACTGAAAGACGCCGTCGTCGTTGGCGATGTAAAAAAAGCAAAAAGATTAGCTGAACACGCAATAGACAAAGGAATCCCAGTTAAAGCAGCGCTAGACATGCTCATAAAAGCCATGAAAACCGTTGACGAAGGCTACAAAAAAAGAGAATACTTTGTCATAGACGTTGCTTCCTCTGCCTCAGCAATGCAAGAAGCTTTCAAAGTTCTAAAACCATATTTAGAAGTTGAACCCGCTATGGAAAAAGGGAAAATCATTATTGGTTCGTTGAAAGGAAACATTCAAGGTTTAGGAAAAGACATAGTAGCTGCGACACTTCAATCAGCAGGTTTTCAAGTAGTGAATTTAGGTATAGATGTCTATCCTAAAGACTTCGTGGAGACTGCGGTTCGCGAAAAAGCACAAATTATAGCAATCTCAATCTCCATGGAAGAAACAGTCCAATACCTAAAAGATGTAGTAGACATTTTGAAAAAAGAAAACTTACGAAGCAAAATAAAAGTGATAATAGGAGGTAATGCAGTTTCCAGAAAAACGTGTAGCGATTATGAACTTGATGCTTTTGCAGCTGATGCACAAGACTGCTTGGAAAAGATCAAGGCTTTGCTCAGCTAAAAGATTTTGAAAAGCGGATGATTTTTGACCAGCGGTTTGGTTCCGAAACGTTTCATGGCGTGATAAGCGATTATAGCGTCATTGATGGCACATGCAGGAATCATATTTTTAGCTTGTTTTATTGGCCCATAAATGAGAAAGTCTGCGCCCCAACACTGGGCAATCGTGTGTGCAGATGCATTTGATGCTGCAAAGCCTTCGCTTAAAACCGACTCTTTCAACGCCTCTTTCCAAGAGTACGTCGCGTTTGCAGGTGAACAGCCGGCAGGGTATCCTATCTCTGTTTTCACAAGTTTGATGGCCTCTGCGGCATAGGAAATGCTTGGTACATCGAATACTATTGTGTCTATAAGCATTTTTTCTACTCTTGCAGTTTTTGCCATGTTAAGCAGTCCGGTTTGTTCTGTTAAACCTTTTAGTATGCTGATTCTGCCTTCTGGAGTGTAGTCGAATTCGTTGTATGCCATTAAAATCACCATGTTTATTTTAGAGTCTTGTAGGGCTACTAATTCTTCTTGAGAGGTTTTAGGTGTAATTCCATTGAATATAACGTTCTTCTCGAGACTAAGCTGCTTAACTGTGTCTAATGCTGCTATTCGTGTCTCTGGGTTGGCGCCATCAATTAGAAAGGGGGTGTTGGTTTGCTCTGAGACAAATGCAACATATTTTCTCATAGCCTCGGGGTACATTGCCATAATATCTAGAAAGTGGGGTACTCCGCTTTCTTCAGAAAATGTCTCAGCAAGCCTAATCCATCTTAAAACGACTTTTTTGTCAAAACTGCCTTTTTTGTGGTTTGATACTTCTGGCATGCCTTTGTAGAAAATGTTACCGATTAGAACTGTAGGCAACTCTCCAAACTGTCCGCCGATTCGGAAGTTACCAATTTGGTAAATTTTCTGTTTCTTTTCCAGATTGAACAGTTTCGTGTCACCTTATCACCGTTAAAGTATTGTAATATAATAATTTTCAACATGCTTCAAGTTATTTTTCATTCTAGAAAACTTTGTTGGAGTGGCTGTTTCTCTTGACCTCTTTCCACTTTATGCAAACACATACAAGTGAAAGTTGAAAAATATTTATTCCACTAGAAATGTACCAATCAATTTGTCTTTGAGATGATTCTATGGCAGAATATGACGTTCTAGTAATAGGCTCTGGCTCTGGCATGACCATAGCTTCAAATGCGGTTGCCAGCAAATTAAAAACGGCTGTAATTGAACATGGACCCATGGGAGGAACTTGCCTAAACCGTGGATGCATTCCTTCAAAGATGCTCCTTTACCCTGCTGACATAATCGCTATGATTAAAGAAGCAGAGAAACTGGGTATAGACATCACCATTAATTCGATAGACTTCAAGAAAATAATGAACAGAATGCGCCACCTCGTTACTGAAGACAGCCAGCAACAGGGAAAAGCGGTAGAGGTTACTGACAAAATAGTTTGGTACAAAGGCACAGGTGAATTCATTTCAGACTATACAATGCAGATCGGTGATCATAGGATACTAGCAGAGAAAATATTCATAGTCTCAGGCGCAAGACCGGGTGTACCGCCAATTAAAGGCATAAAAGAAGTAAATTATTTGACGAGTGAAACTTTATTAGAGCTGAAAGAACCGCCGCAGGACATTATTGTTATAGGCGGGGGATATATAGCTGCTGAGTATGGACATTTCTTTGCCAGCATAGGAACAAAAGTCACTATCGTTCAACGGAATCCTGAGCTTATACCAAAAGAGGAACCAGAAATATCTGAGTTGCTTAAAGAAGAAATGGAAAAAAGAATGAACATATTTACAAACCATGCAGTTGTTGAAGTAGAAGAGAAAAATAACATTAAAACAGTGATTGCTAAAAACCGTGAAACTGAGGAACTTAAAGAGTTTTCAGCGCAAAGTTTGCTTTTAGCTACAGGGCGGGTTCCCAACTCCGATTTAGTTAAACCTGAAAAAACCGGCGTGGAACTGGATAAAAGGGGGTATGTAAAAGTAAACGAATATCTTGAAACGAACAAGAAGAACATCTGGGCGCTCGGGGATGCAATTGGCAAGCAAATGTTCAAACACGTGGCTAATTACGAGGCAGAGGTTGCATGGCACAACGCCATTCATGAGCACAAGGTTGCATTGGACTATACTGCTGTGCCCCACGCAGTTTTTAGTCATCCTCAAATAGCTTCGGTGGGGTTCACTGAAGCGAAAGCCAAGGAACAAGGTTACAAAATTTGGGTAGGTAAAGAATATTATGAAAATACTGGAAAGGGCGCTGCAATGGGTAACCCAAAAGGATTTGTCAAAGTCATCGTAGAACAAGAGACTGGAAAAATTCTAGGCGGGCACATTATAGGGCCTTTTGCACCTATACTTATACAGGAAATCATCAATGCAATGAGCAAAGATAACAATTTTATGAACATCATAAGGTCTATGCACATTCATCCTGCGATGCCAGAGGTCGTCCAGAGAGCATTCAGCAATCTAAAGGAAACCTGAAAAAAGAAAAATTCTTGAATAAAAAGCCTTTTTAAACATCCAGAAACTCGGATTCTGATGAAAGTTTTATATAGAACTTAGTTATAGAATTTATCTCTACCTGAGGGGGTTGTGGAAGGCAAAATTCTCCTTTCTCCTTTCGTGACGATTTTTGAATGAATGACCAACCACAGCCACCAATTTTTGGTAAGTCTAAGGAATTATTTCGCATACGTTGAATATGGAGATATCTACCGCATCTTCCCTTTTTTTCTTTATTGAATTGTTAAGGCTGGCAAAAATCAATTGGTATGAATGCATGCATGGCGTAGCGGAGTGCTCGACGAGGCATTACAGCCTTGTTCCGCATAACGTATTTAAAAACATCGTCTAAGAAGTGCATGCATACAAAATTTAACTCCAACAGATTTTTTATTATTGAACCTGCTATTAAGTTGGGAGATGAAAATTGATGTCGTATGTCTTTAACATTCCATTTCGGGGAAACAATAAGCTGGAACAAATAATGGAAAAGTGTCCAGCACGATTCCATACTGAATAGCTATTGGAAATGCTCAAATATTATGGCCATTGATCGAATGGGCTACACTGATCATGGTCCTACACATGTAAAAATAGTTGCCAATTTGGCTTTGAAATTATTGAGAATCCTAATAAAGAATGGAGTTGAACCAAGCATTGTCAAGAATTACAAGATGATAAATAATGATAGTGAAGTTGTTGTGGTTTTAGGTTCGATTTTTCATGATTTGGGAATAATTGTTCAGAGAAATGACCATGAAAAATATAGCGTTTTGATGGCGTTGAAATTCCTTGATAAATTCTTAAGAGTCTATCCTTTGGAGGAGCAGGCGATTGTTACATCTGAGGTTTTGCATTGTGTGGTTTCTCATGAACGACCAAACAACCCACTTACAGTAGAGGCAGGTATCGTGAGTATTGCTGATGCTTTAGATATGGAATCGGGAAGAGCGAGAATCCCTTTTGAAGCTGGAAAAATCGATATTCATTCAGTTTCTGCTTTATCTATACAGAATGTAGAAATCATTGAAGGCGGAGACAAACCAATAACCATAAAGGTAACAATGTCAAATCCGGCTGGAATTTTCCAATTTGATCAGCTGTTAAAACCAAGAATCGAAAATTCAGGTCTCCATAATCTGATTCATGTTGTAGCAGAAGTGACTGGAGGGAAAGAAACGTGCATAATAGACAGATTCGAAGTTTAAAATCAAACGTGTGTGGTGGGTGGGATTTGAACCTATCCCAAGTGGGGATATCTCCGAATCACCCTCGCAAATCCCCTATTTTCTTTCTCGATGCTAATGCGCGCGCATGTGTACGCAAAAAAAGATTAGCACTCTTCGAATAAGAACGTTGAATACATAGTGTTTATATATCACCAGTGATGTCTTAGCTGATATCATTGGTGATATGATGGTTGATCGATGGATGCGGCGAACCGCAGGTGTCCCAAGAGGCCTTCTCCGATTCTTAGTTTTAAAATTACTGATGGAGAAGCCTATGTCAGGTGCAGAGATTGTCGAGAAAATTGAACGGGAAACGGATGGAAGGTGGAAACCAAGTCCAGGATCAATCTATCCACTTCTAGCTTTGCTTAAAGATAAGGGATACACCAACGAGTCACCCATCGGAGAAAGTGGAATGAAAAAGTATGTGCTTTCAGATAAAGGAAAATCATTCTTCGAAGAACAGGTAAAGTTTGGACAAAAGTTCATGGAAAAGCTGGAATTTCTTGCGCCAATGCTCGTTGGAGGATTTCATTTTGGCATCAACCATGGATACATGTGTGACGTCAGAGGATCTGCGAAAAGAGTTGTAAAGACATTTCTAGACCTACGAACTGCCATTAAAGACAACTTGACAAGGCAAGATGCAGAAGAAATATCCGAAATTTTGAATGACTGTGCCAAGAAGCTCGAGAAAATTACGCGAAGAATCAAGGAGAAATGAATCCGCCCAGATTCTCTAAGCAAATTAATCAAATTTGGTGTTTCCTGTGGGATTGAAAGCCAGTTTTATGATAGCCAAAAGGTCTTTGATGAGAAGAAAGACAAAGAATCTGAGCGCCATCCTCGCAGTAACACTTGGAGTTACTTTGTTGGTAGGTATTCAAATTACTACAGATACCTTGGGAAATGCGTTTCTCACTAGCCTGCTTCAAAGTGAGGGCGAAGTTGACATTCGCGTATTGAATGCTACCGTCGGTGGCTATCTAAAGACGGATGATCAAGAAAAGATCAGAGCTTTGATTCCTGTCGCGGTTGGAATCATGCCAGAATTATCTACACAGTTGCCGATGATGGTGGGGTCTCAGTTTGATCCTTCTGTTAGAATAGCTGGAATTCCCAGCAATTTTCCAGAGACATTTGGCTCTTTTTATGATTGGAAATCTGGAGAAAAAATTGACATCGGCACTGTTTTGACCGATAATTCAAGTATTTTGTTGTCAAGTCGTCAAGCAGAAAGTTTGGGATTAAATCAGGATGGAATCTTTCCAGTTTCATTGGATACAGAGGTTACAAATGTTACTCTAGCTGTGTCGATCAATTCAACTACGGGGTTACCAATCGTAACACCAACTTACGCCATTGAGAGTGTTGAACTCAATATTGTTGGTGTTTTTGATTCAAAACATCCTGGGATTGGGTCCCAATATAGTGGAGCATTGTTTACTCTGGAGCATCTTCAGGCTTGGGTAAGTTTACAGGATCCAATGCGCGAAAAGAATCGTGTTACCGCTTATCTTTTAGCTCTTAAAACCAATCATTTTGCCTCAGAAATTAACGAAGAGTATCTTCAAGAACAAGTGGATGAGTTAGAAGCAGCTATTCCTGAACAAATAGACCCCTTTACAGGAAATTCCTACAAAGTCTACAGGGCTGAATCCCCCAGATTGACTTTTTTCAGCATTGCAGAATTGATTATGACTTTGATGTCCACGATGTTGACTGCGTTGGGTCTCCTCATTATGATAACTGGTCTCCTGCTGATAACAAACGTTCAACTCATGAGCGTTGAAGACCGAGAATTTCAGACGGGAGTTCTAAGAGCGGTTGGCGAGAATCGCCGAGGCATCTTTCGATCCATATTGATTGAGAATTTATTTCAAGGAATAATCGGAGGAATCTTGGGTTTAGTAGGCGGTCTAGCCTTTGGCCAAGCTGTTGCACTCTATCTCGTAAGTCTGTTTGGCACAGGAGAGTTAAGTATTCAACCAGTTATCTCCCAACAAGTAATACTCTTGTCAGTAACAGTAGGAGTAACTTTAGGCATCGTAACCGGCTTATTACCGGCTCTGAGAGCATCACGAGTTAACATTGTGGAAGCAGTTCGAGGAATCAAAGTTTCCTTCAAAGAAAAATCCAGTCGAAACTTGGTTCTGTTAGGAATAGCAGCTGCCCTTGGCGGATCATATTTCCTGTTAATTAATGGAGTCCTTGATGATAGCGTTCAAGTCATATGGACAAGCCAAGGCTGGGACTCACTGAGTGAATGGAGAAATATTCTAATTGGAGCTGGGTTACTCTTCTCTGGCGTTGGAATAATCCTGTCACACTTCATCGATCGTCCAAAAGCGCTAATCTTTACTGCTGTCACTCTTTGGGGCACACCCTTCGTTTTATTCGTTATCGCGATGGGTGAGTGGATACCCACTATCTCTGGTTTGGCGCCTGACATTTTGATAATAGGAATTATGGAAATTCTAATCGGATCAGTCCTGTTTGTGGCACTCAATCTTCCCATAGTAATGAGGGGGTTGAGGAGGCTTCTCATAAGAATCAGTGGAGTAAAAGGAGTAGCACAAATAGCACCCTCGTCAATCTCATCTCATATAACACGCTCAACTCTAACATTCGCAATTTTCGCAGTAGTCCTGACCTTGAATGTAACAGTTGCTACATTGGTCCCCACAAATTTGAGTTCCGTTGTTCAAACAGAGGAAGACTCCCGAGGAGTAGATCTCATTGTACACCTAAATAAGCCAGAGGGGATATCGACCGGAATTTCGTACATGGAAGAACTGTACAAACTCGATGGACACATAACAGACGTCATCGGATTCAAAACCTATCGTCCGACCACGGACTTCCAGAAATTTGTAGCCTTGAAAGACCCATACTCACCCGAATTCAACGCTCAAACAGACATGTTACCTCTTGGATATGGGGAACTCCGCTCAGAACAAATAAGAGGGACTGCCGCAAATGCTTCTGACCCTAATTGGCGTTACGATTTCTATTTAAGTGGTTTTCCAGATGCTGTTGCAAAATCAATTGATCCAGACACAACAGACAAAGAACTCTTAGACATGTCGAGAACAGCATGGGATTTGTTCTTTGACCCCCTCTACAAAATGGCAGCCTACAGCGTATCACTACCATCAATACTCTCAGGAGAGGGTGATCTAAGCGACATCGACCTGGAATCCCTAGGAGAACTTGGTGGCTCAGACCTAGAAGACGTAGATGTGCTGCGAGACAAGAATGGCTC
>Ga0209636_10000630_pt1 | contig 35101 bp, 33 predicted proteins | sample DeeMarSWOR152_54_FD_187464 | JGI IMG/M metagenome (GOLD analysis project Ga0209636, IMG submission 187464) | Marine sediment microbial communities from White Oak River estuary, North Carolina - WOR-1-52-54 (SPAdes) (version 2) | ecosystem: Environmental > Aquatic > Marine > Intertidal zone >... | reverse complement strand
AATCAAGTCTCCTAATGTTCGTTCACGGCTTACGGGCTTAATTTTTGCTTTTGGAACTTTTTCTTCTGAAGCCTGAACGAGCAACTTAATTTTTAATGTGTGCTCCAGTTTTGTTGCAAGCCTGTTGTCTGGAGTCATTTTCCCTGTTTCAATTTTCTTAAGAACTGAAACCTTCTCGCTTATTTTTCTACCTAACTCTTTATGTGAGAGTCCCAGCTTTCGTCTGGCTTGCCTTATTTTTACATCGAAACCTTCTGCAAGCTCTAGACCGCTTTCCACAACGGCTTGTGGCGGCTTTTTGCTTCTAGTTTTTAATGTTAAACGTCTTGTTGGAACTCTTGCACTCGATATTGGTGTTTTTGGTTTTGTCTCATCCCAAATAATCGTTCCAAGTTTCGCGCATTTACCACACACTGTCAGTTTTGCTCCTTCAATCATAACTCTGTAGGATTTGCCGTAGATCTTGCGTCCGCAGACTTCACACCGCACTTGCCACACCTAAATTGTTTTTATTGTGTGGTTGTCTTTATAGTTGTCGAATCTTAAAGGCTTAGTTGAATGGTGTAACAGATTTGGAGAATGCGTTTAGGCGTATCAGGAGTGTGGCAGACTACCAGTTTGGAAAAGGCATAGGCGCCAAGTTATTTCCTGAAAATGTGGAGATAATCCGCTCCAAAAGAACTGGCAGAATCCGTTACGTTTATTTGAATGGAAAAAGGCTTGCGACTCTTCGTCCAACAGACGGCTTGTTTTCCCTAAGCATTCTGGGGGCAAAACGGATTGTTGAGAATGCAAATTCAGCAAAATGCCTCGTTGCTGTTATGGATGATGTTTCAGAGTTTATCGCTGAAGGCGGCGACGTCTTCGCGAAACATGTTGTGAAAGCTGATGGTGACATTCGTCCAAAAGATGAGGTTATTGTTGTTGATGAAAAGGGCGAAGTTTTGGCTGTTGGGCGTGCTGTTTTGTCTGGTGAAGAGATGATCGCCTTCACGCGGGGTATTGCTATCAAGGTTAGGCGTGGGTGTGTGGAAGAAAGTTAAGTATGAGATTTGAATAATTGTTATAGTGAAAAGGTGGTTTTATGAGAAGACGACGCGTAAGTCCCCGTGACGCGAAACGGATGATGCAACGCATGGGTCTGAGTATGGACGCAATTCCAGATGTTGAAGAAGTGGTCATTAAAACAGGCAACAAAGAAATTACAATTGAAGAGCCTGAAGTGGCGATAATGGAAGTTCAAGGGCAGAAGATCTTTCAGGTGACTGGCGGAAAAATAGTTGAGAAAGTAGCAGAACGCAAACTAGTCGTACCGGAAGAGGATGTTAGGCTTGTAGCTGATCAAACTGGCAAAAGTTTAGAGGAAGCTAGAAAAACACTGGAAGAATGTGAAGGCGACCTAGCCAAAGCAATCCTACTACTTCAATCATAAATTCAGCATGTTGCCACGAGTCTTCTTAAGGCGTAAGGACAGCACAGAACTTCTGTTTGAACGTTTTCCAAATATCTCAAAAGCTTTGTTTTAAGTAAGGCTAAAGCCTCTTTGTTTCGCTGAATTTCTTTCACGTGAAAATCTTCGATTTCAAAAACCTCATCTTGCGGATGCAAAACCATGGCTGCAATAACTTGTTTATCGTCGTTTTCCGCCACATAGCAGTGTTGAGGCACGATTTTTAAATGGTCTAGCGTGTGTTCTTTGGCTTCTCTATAACCCTTCTCAGGATCATTATCATGGTCTAAAGCCACCATTTTCGCCACTGTTTCCACGTCTTCAACTCTCATGTTACGAATCTTAAGCATTAAACATCACCTCCTTTAAATTTCAAAATTGATTGTTTGAGAACGAGAGTATACGGTAACTTTATGCGCTTGCGCGAGCTCACAGCAAGTACAAGATCTTCATTTTAATCGCCCCACAAACGAGGCATCAAATGGTTACTTTATTCGATAATAAAAACTTAACGGAAACCAGCCTAGACCCAAAGTGCAAAGTGATGTTCCGTTGGTTTTAAGTTCAGTTTCATATAATATTCTGACGGGAGGCTAAAATCGTAAGTGTTTGACATCGTTTCAGTGGGGCATTTTGCCATAGATTCTATTTTTCTCCCAGAAAGGAGCATGCCCTTTATTGTTTTAGGCGGGTCCGTAGCCTATGCTTCTTTTGCTGCCAGACGCTTGGATGCAACTGTTTCTGTTGTTTCAAAGGTTGGCGGTGACTTTCCAAAGGCTTATTTGTGGTGGCTTGAGCAAGAAGGTGTAAATTTATCTGGAATAGTTAAGATCGAAAGTGCACAGACCACGCGTTTCGAACTGAAATACAGTAATAACTTGTCAAACAGAAAATTGCGACTAAAGAGCAAAGCCCCACCCATCACTGTCGATGATTTACCAAAATCTCTCAAAGCCAAAACCATTCACATTGCTCCAATCGCAGGCGAAATCACATACGAACTTGCCAAGAAACTAAGAAGTCATGCTCAATGGTTGTCCTTTGACCCACAAGGACTGGTGCGAAGCTTCGACGAAAAAGGAAACGTCATACGTTGTTCGCTAACCGACAAGCGCATGTTAGAACTCGTTGACATCTACAAGTCATCCTTAACCGAAATTAAAGCCGTAACTGGCATGTCAACCCAGAAATCAGCTATAAAGACGGTTCACGATTATGGCGTTGAAACAGTCATTGTAACCTTGGGGATGAAGGGCGCAGTGCTTTCCGTAGAAGAAACAGTCTATAAAATTCCAGCCTGCAAGTCGAAGAAGGTTGTTGACCCGACAGGGGCTGGAGACGTTTTTATTGGAGGTTTTTTAGCTGAATACATCCGTGGTGAAAACTTGTTGTGGTGCGCATGTGTGGGTTCTGCGGCTGCCTCGCTTGTCGTTGAGGATGCGGGCCCAACTTTTTTCGGCGACAAAGCAGAGATTTATCGAAGGGCACGCGTGCTTTATGAAAAAGAAATTAAGCAATGACGTGTATCTTATTGCATTAAAGCACTAAAGAGGCGTTTAACATTGGGACGTATCGCTAAAGGCGTAAAATGCAGCGTTTCAGGTTGCAGTAAAGACGCTGTACGCTCAATTTCATCGGCAAAAGTCAAGTCTGCCGGCCTCAACATTGGCAGTGGCGAAAGACGGGCTTATCTATGCAAGGAACATTACAAAGAATATAAAAAGAGGACTAAAAAAGAGAAAAAGGTTGAACAGTGGCGATATAAACCATCATAAAGACTAAAAGATGAGAGGGGATTTTGTGCGAATATTACAGTTACACTCAAACTTCATCCAGTATAAGCCTATCCAAAAAGAAATAGCCATCGCTGAAGAAGCTGAAAAAGAAGAAAAGCGACTGGAAGAAATCGTTGTTCTGTTCACGGCTGTTGAAGAAGGCGACAACGAGGCAGTAGCCAAAAAAGCCATAGACGAAGTTCAAGCGTTCCTAGAAAAACTGAAGGTAAACCGAATTCTAATCTATCCATACGCACACTTGAGCAGCAACTTGGCAAAACCAGAAAACGCACTAAAAGTAGTCAAAGCCATGGAAGCCTACGCAAAAGAGACAGGCCTAGAAACATATCGTGCGCCATTCGGCTGGAACAAGCAGTTCACAATTTCGGTAAAGGGGCATCCACTTGCCGAACAATCACGCGCCATATTGCCAGCTGAAGCAGAAGAGAAGAAAAAAGAAAAGATTTCCGAAGCAGTAAAAGCGCAAGAAAAGCTAAAGTCCTCTTGGTACATCCTCCAGCCAGACGGAAAAATGGTACCAGTTGAAGAGTTCGACTTTAAAGGACGCGAAAACCTACAAAAATTCGCAGCATATGAAACCTCAAAGGTTAGGGCAAGCCAGCAACCGCCTCCACACGTTCTGTTAATGAAAAGACTGGAAATAGCTGATTATGAGCCGGGAAGCGACCCTGGAAACTTACGCTGGTATCCAAAAGGCCGGTTAATCAAATCCCTACTCGAACAGCTTGTCAACGCCAAAATGATCGAATATGGCGCGATGGAAGTTGAAACTCCAATCATGTACGATTTTCAACACCCAAGCCTAGCCGACTACGTAAACCGTTTTCCAGCGAGACAATACATACTAAAATCAGAGAACAAAACACTGTTTCTACGGTTTGCGGCGTGCTTCGGACAATTTTTAATGGTTCATGACGCCCAGTTCTCTTACAAGCAGATGCCGCTTAAAATTTACGAACTAGCCCGCTACAGCTTCAGACGGGAACAAAGAGGTGAAGTTGTCGGTTTAAGGCGACAGCGAGCATTTACAATGCCCGACTGTCACGCCTTCTGCACAGACCTCGAACAAGCCAAAAAAGAATTCCTAATAAGATTCAAGTTGTGCATGCAAATCCTAGAGGAAATAGGCCTATCCAAAGATGATTATGAGGCTGCAATACGTTTCACAGAAGCCTTCTACGAAGAAAACAAAGACTTCATCGAATCTTTAGCCAAAGTCTTCGGCAAACCAGCCTTGATTGAAACGTGGAATGAACGCTTCTTCTATTTCATACTGAAATGGGATCTGAACTTCGTAGACAATCAAGACAAGGCAGCTGCCCTCTCCACAGACCAAATTGATGTTGAAAACGCAAAAAGATACGACATAACCTACGTTGATGAAAAAGGCGAAAAGCGCCATCCACTGATTATGCACTGTTCCCCAAGCGGAGGAATAGAAAGATGCGTTTACGCACTTTTAGAAAAAGCCTACAAGGAACAAAAAAGCGGCAAACCACCAACGCTTCCACTATGGCTTTCGCCAACGCAAGTTCGCCTAATTCCGATGTCAGACAAACACCTCGAGCATTGTGAAAAATTGGCTGACGCTTTAGAGCCTCAAAACATACGTGTGGACATCGATGACCAGACGTTTACCATGCAAAAAAGAGTTAGAGAAGCTGAAAGAGAGTGGGTTCCATACATAATTGTGGTAGGACAAAAGGAAATAGAATCAGACAGGCTTCCAGTGAGGGATAGAAAGGCTGGAAAAATACGCAAAATGAAACTTGAAGAACTGACAGACGAAATTAAAGAGAGAGTAAAGGGAAAACCGTTCAAACCGCTTCCTGTTCCAAAACACCTATCGAAAAGACCGCAATTCTACGGCTAACAATGATTGAAACAACCAACTTCTTACAAAAAATATATTTGAATAGACTAAACTCTCCAGTTTGGAGGAATAAAACCATTGGAAAAAGATTTGCTCATCTACGTAGACGGAGAATATTATCCAAAGTCACAAGCAAAAGTTTCGGTTTACGATCATGGACTTTTATATGGAGACGGCGTCTTTGAAGGAATCCGCGCCTACAACAGCGTAGTCTTCAAACTTAAAGAACACATAGACAGATTGTATCGTTCGGCACGTGTAATCATGCTTCAGATTCCACTTACAAAAGAAGAGATGATAAAAGCTGTTTCAGAAACCTTGCAGAAGAACAAATTGCGGGACGCATACATACGCTTAGTCGTAACTAGAGGCGTCGGCGATTTAGGACTTGACCCGAGAAAATGTCCAAAACCCACGGTGATAATTATAACCGACGTCATAAGATTGCACTCCACCGAAGCAAAAGAAAAAGGAATAAGAGCCATGATTGTCTGGGTGAAACGAGACCCCGTGGATGCAACATCCCACGAAGTAAAATCCCTAAACTACCTAAACAGCATATTGGGAAAGATTGAAGCAAACATAGCAGGTTTTGACGAAGCCATATGCCTAGACAAAAATGGGCACATAAGTGAAGGCGTAGCTGAAAACCTCTTCATAGTTCAGAACGGAAAAGTCATAACTCCGCCAACGTCAACCGGTGCTCTGGTTGGAATAACAAGGGACGTCGTTATGAGATCAGCTGAAAAACTCGGATACAAAACGGTTGAAAGAACCATCACGCCGACAGACTTGTTCACTGCGGATGAAGCCTTCTTCACGGGCACGGCAGCAGAAATTGTCCCAATAGTAGAGGTTAATAAGCGAATGATAGGCGACGGCAAACCCGGACAAATAACACGACAATTAATGCAAGAATTTGAAAAGCTTGTCAGAGACCCGAAGGAAGGAATAGCAATTTATCAATAGCAAGACGCCGTAAAGCACTCCACTTTTCCATAAGAACCGCAAGAAAGTTACCGAAAGAACTTTTAAGCTTACACTTTGTAAACGCGATCAAGTGGATAAAATGCTAGTTCCTGAAACTTTTTTCGCTGAAAGAACATCGCTACTAAAAGCATCGGAGATCCGACAACTTCTGAAGTGGGTTGCTGACGGAGGTATAATCTCCTTCGGCGGCGGCATGCCCTCCCCATCCACGTTTCCTCGACAACAGATTATAGAAATCATCACCGAAGGAATAAGTGAACACGGCGACAAACTTCTACAGTACGGCACCACTCAAGGCTTGAAAGAGCTGAGATCAGAGCTCAAGAGTTTCATGGAGTGGAAGGGAATTAGTGTGCCAAGCATCGACAACATTCTCGTTTTAAGCGGAAGCCAACAAGGACTTGACCTTTTTGGAAAAGTCTTCATCGATGAGGGAGATGTCGTGCTTATGGAGCTTCCAACCTACCTAGCTGCCATTAACACCTTTAAGGCCTACAACCCAGAGTTTGTCGGGCTGAAAATGGATGATGACGGCATCATAATGCACTCCTTAGAAAGCATCCTGAAAGAACTACAGTCTAAGCACAAAAAACTGAAGTTCCTCTACACAGTTCCTACATGCCAAAACCCTACTGGTGTAACCCTATCCATGGAGCGCAGAAAACATCTTCTCGAACTTGCGTCGGAGTATGACTTTCTAATCATCGAAGACGACCCCTACAGCCTAATACTATACGAGCCTATTGATGTTACTCCTCTGAAATCCATGGACGCTGAAGGACGAGTCATACACTTGTCAACCTTCAGCAAGATTCTGTCTCCTGGACTGCGCCTAGGATGGGTGGTAGCTGACGACAGACTCATCGAAAAGTTCGTGCTCGCCAAACAGGGTATGGATCTGTGTACGTCACCGCTTTTACAGTACATCGCTTATGGAGCACTAGAAAGGAAGGTTATTCACGAGAATCTTATAAAGATTCGTGCGCTCTACAAGACGAAGAGAGACAAGATGCTGGAGGCTCTGGAGACCTACTTCCCAGAGGGATGCAAGTGGACAACACCCATAGGCGGGCTGTTTATATTCGCTTGGCTTCCTGAAAAAGTGAACACAAAAGAACTTATCCAAGACTGCATCAAGAAACATAAGATTGCCTACGTTCCAGGCCAGTCATTCTTCGTGGATAGAAGTGGAACAAACACGATGAGGTTGAACTTCAGCTATCCAGCGATGGATGAAATAGAGGAAGGCATCAAAAGGCTAGGACAAGCAATCAAAGAAAGATTATAAGTAATACACGCAGCAGTCTGTCTTTAGCGTTCTTACCTATTCTTTTCCATGAAACCTTCGACTTTGTTCAATGCTTGTTCAAGTGTTTCTAGTGGTGGAAGGAAGACAGCTCTGAAGTGTCCTGACCCGTAAACTGGATCAAAGCCTGACCCGTGAACGAAAAGCACACCTGTTTCATTCAAGAGCTCCAACACGAATTCACGGTCACTCTTCCATTTTGATCCTATTCCGTGGATTTTTGGGAAGACGTAGAATGCTGCTTCTGGTTTTGCACAACTTATTCCTTCCATCTCGTTGAACCTTTTCCACGCGTAGTCTCTTCTCTTCCTAAGTTTTCCAATCATCTCTTTGATGTGGTCTTGAGGTCCAGTTAGTGCCGTTGCACCAGCTTTCTGAACTGGAGTGTTTGCGCATAACCTTATTCTCGCCTCCTTTAGGATGCACTGCTTTAACTCTTGTAGCTCGTTGTTTTGCTCGTGAAAATACACGTAACCCAGTCTCCACCCAGTCATTAAATACGCTTTTGAGAAACCGTTTAACCCTATTACTGGAACGTCCTTAGCCAAGTGGGCTGTGCTAACAAACTCCTTATCATATACAATTTGATCGTAAATTTCGTCTGAGATAATCGGAACTCCGTTTTCACCCGCTAAATCTATCATCTGTTTTACAGTTTTCTCTTCATAAAGTGCACCACAAGGATTGTTCGGATTAATAATTACAATCCCTTGCGTTTTCTCCGAAATTTTTCTTCGTAAATCGTCAATGTTTGGTTGCCAACCACTTTCCTCAACAGTCTCATAAGTTACCGGTTCACCACCAAAGAATTTAGCATACGCAATGTAGGGCGGATAGGTTGGTCCTGGAAGAAGAATTTCATCGCCAGCATTGATAAGTGCTGCCATACCCATCTGTATGCCTTCTGAAATCCCCGCGGTGACAATTATCTCATCGGCGGAAACATCTACACCATTAACTCTCCTTTCTTTTTCGCTTATGGCTTGTCTAAGCTCCGGCAGTCCTTCAGAAGGTGAATAAGCGTTTGCCCCCTCTTCAGCAGCCTTCATTAAAGCCTGCTTAACATGTTGCGGTGTGTCAAAATCGAACGCAACAGGGTCTCCTATGTTCAGATAATAAATTTTTTTCCCGGTTTTCGCAATCTGCTTTGCGTAAACAATAACGTCGCGAATTGCGTACTCAATGGTACGCACTCTTTTAGTAATGTTTACGTTAGTCAAGGCTTAACCCCATTTAGAGTTTAGGCCTTTGCTCTAAGAGGGAGATAAATGTTATGGACAAAACTATTCTTTAACCTTGAATTCGGCGGCTGCTTCAAAGCCTTTCTCCGTATAGACACTTATTGTCACCTCTTCATTTTCATATAAGCTCCAGTCCCATGAAAAGGTAAGAGTTATATTTTTGCCCACTTCGATTGGAAATCCAATGCCTTCACTCTGGTAAACTGTTTCATTTCCGAAAATCACAGCTATTCGAGCAACAGTCACATTTAGTAAAGATTCCTCAACGTTTTTTACTGTTACGTTAAAACGTTTACCATCCACTGAAGTTTCAAAATTAGCATCGATTATTTTTAACTCAGTAGAGGGCAACATTACGCTTTCTGATTTGTTTAACCCGTCTATAGTGCAAACCATTACAGTAACATTTTCTCCTCTAAAACTTGTCCAATTGAATGCGCAGCTAAACCGTCTTTCTTTACCAGCTAATATTTCCCCAAAAGATGGTGTCATCTCTGTTATATTTTCGTTAAACTTTATCTGTGTAACGTTGATACTTTGAAGAGAGCACGGCATGTTTGTGACATTTACTAGAAAATATCCGGTGTTAGTCAAGTTGAAGTTGAGTTCTGTTATTTTGAAGATAACTGATTGACGTGTTTTTACTGTTTTTGAGGCAGACGTGAAGCCTTGTCTAGTGTATGCGGTTATTGTAACGTCTCTGTTACGGTAACTTCTCCAAGGCCAAACGCAGTTAAATGTAATGGTCTCATTTCTCTCAAGCGTATGTGGAAGAGACGGATTTGCGAGACTTCGATTAATGTAGTATTCTGTTCCGTTATCATAGGTTAGAACAATATCGGTTATGTCAACAAGCGTAGCTGAATCCGGCGAGTTGAAAAAGCTCATGCTGATTTCGCTTGGATTTGTTTCGTTAAATACAACATTCGTGACCCACAAACCCACCAGTGAAGGCGCTTCCTCTTCTATTTCAACATTATAACCTTCAGTCGTTTCGACCCGAATACGGGGTTTAGGCCCTTCCCAATCAACAAAACATCGAAACTCGATGGATTCTCCTTTTTGCAAATTTCTTGGGAGTTCTATGGTCATATTTTCCACAGGTTCATAATCGAGAGCGTGCACGAAGTAAACTTTGGTCAGTGTCAGATTTATTGCTGATTGTGCGTTATTTTTAACGGTAACATTGAAGTATTTGCAGCTCTCTGTTACGTTAAAATATGCCTGAACTTCCAATTCTACGAACTCTGTTCCAACAGAACGTACTGCTCCGGAAGCATTTGTTGCGGATACGTGTACTGTAATGATTTTGCCAGCATATTGACCCCAATTTTCAAAGCATCTGATCGTTTTGGAGGTTCCCCTTTCAAGAAAGATTGGAGGTTCCAAATCGGTTATCCTCACGTAATGTATGTCTTCTTCACCCTCGGCTGTGAAATAGATTTCCGTTATGTTTGTTCCGTATGGAGAATGTGAGGGGTTCATAATTGTGAGATCAAAATAATCTGCGTGGTCAACTGGAAAATTAACCTCTGTTATAACTAAATCCGCGGTGTTTTCCGGTTCCAAATAAAAGTTTGCTATAACTAACATATAGGACATGAATGCTCCAAAAACCGCAGCGCACAACATTAATATTATCAAGGTAAGGGTTGAAACAGCTTTTTTGTCTAATATGCGCAAATCAACTCCTCCGGCATCATAAATGTTTAATTGTATCTCATATTCCGCGGAAATAAATAAGTGTTCTCTTGACAAAGTTGATGAATGCTATGCTAACAGTTGAAAGGGTAAAGTTTTATAATGGTCATTATTCCCTCTTTAGAATTCCGCTAACTTGAGGGAAACATGTGGTTGAGTATGATGTTGTTATAGTTGGAGCGGGAATCCTTGGTCTCTCAACAGCCTATCACATTAGAAGCAGGCATCCCGACGCGCAGGTATTAGTCGTGGAAGCTCAATGCTGCTGGTCAAGCAAATGCAGCCAAAAGTTCTGGTGCCTTTCGATGTCTCTTTTACTCGCGCACAAACTTCACTCTGGCTGATTCTTCTGTCGAATTTTATAGACATTTACAAGATGATTTAGGTGTGAACTTAAAACTGCGATGGACAGGTTATCTTTGGCTTTTCGATGAAGAAGGTTACAGGCAGATGCAGCCTGTTCTGAAAGACTTGGCCAGAAAGGCGTTTGAGTACAAAGAGTACGACGGAGACGAGTTAGGTGAAGAACTGAATATTCAAACAAACCTCACCGACGACAAAGAAGCACAACTAATGGGTTTGGCAAACGTTCACAAAGGTGTTTTTATTCCTGAAGCAGGCTTAATTGATGTTGATTCCCTCGTTGAGTTCTATGCGTCAAAAATTCGTGAAGTTGGGTGGAAAAATTCAGTACGGCACAGAAGTGAAAAATATAGTTGTGGAACCGTGTGAACCTTTAGGGATGCTTGGTGAGCCGTTTTTTGGGCAAGATTCAAGAGCTGTTGGAATAAGAACGGATCAAGGCGCGATTAGGGCGAAGAAAGTAATTGTTGCGGCGTGAGCTTGGATTCCTTTGCTTCTAGATCCTTTAGGAGTTGAATGTTACAAAGTCGAAAAAACGGCAGGTTCTTTCCGTAAAAGCTAATACTGATGCGTTGAAAAAACTTTTGTGGACAAAAGCTTTCAGTTCTGTCGGTTGTGTGCCTTTTACTATTTTGCCTAAGCCATCGGTATACTTTAAACCAGCTCCTGAAGAGGACGCTTTTTGGCTCAGTTACGGTGACGAGTTTCCGAGAGCCTTTGAGCTTGAAGAGGATCCGCAACCGGAAGAAAATTTCTATCAATATGGAATTTACCAAGTTTTAGTGAAGTATTTTCCTCAATTTAAAAATTGTCAATCGTTTTCCTCTTTTGCAGGTTTGTATGCCATTAACACTTTAGACGGTCAACCAATAATCTTTGAAGAAAATGGTTTAATGGTTGTTGGAGGAGCCGGCGGAAGCGGGATTATGAAGGCAGACGCTATTGGCAGAATTGCGGCAGCGCTTTGCAGCGGCGAAGAATATGCATTGCTGTACGGTGACAGAAAGTTTAAGGTCAGCGATTTAGGCGTAAAAAGCCGACACGTAGAACCAGAAAAACTTGTCATTTAGAATCCATGCTTATGCAATGTCATATTTATTAAGTCTAAAATACAAATTATGCAATCTAATTTAGCAAGGTGAAAGCATTGTATGGTTGGAACGGACTGTTTCTGCGAGTTAATCTGAGTAGAATGAAGGCGGTTGCGAAAAAATATGATGTAAAGCTTGCTGAAAACTTTCTTGGTGGGAGGGGTTTTGCTGCTAAAATTCTCTGGGATGAACTTAAATCTGGAACCGATGCGCTGTCACCTAAAAATAAGCTTGTGTTTGTTGCTGGTCCTTTGACTGGTTTCGCTTTGCCTAGCAGTGGCAAGCTTGTTGTTGCAGCTAAAAGTCCATTAACTGGCGGTTACGGAGATGGAAACATCGGAACTGTTGCTACTGTTCAGATGCGTAAAGCTGGCTACGACGCCATAATTGTTGAAGGAAAAGCAGAAAAGCCGTTTGTTCTGCTTGTTCAAGACAGGCAAATCGAGTTTCTTGATGCTGGAGATTTGTGGGGTTTAAACTCTTTTAAAACGGAAAGCATGCTTAGGGAAGTTTATGGACCGAAGGCTGGGGTTTTGACTATAGGTCAAGGTGGAGAAAACCTTGTGAAGTTTGCCAATATTGTTTGCCAAGAAGGACGGGCTGGCGGCAGGCCTGGAATAGGAGCCGTTATGGGTTCTAAGAATTTTAAGGCTGTTGTAATAATTGGTTCTGGCGATTTGCCTGCTGCCTATCCGAGAGAATTGAAGAACCTAGGTGCAGAAGCGTACAGGGAGATTTTAACCAAGCCGCCCTACGCTTTTTGGAAGAAGCAGGGTACGATGATGACTATTGAGTGGAGCCAAGAAAACAGTGTTCTCCCAACATACAATTATCGTGAGGGCGTTTTTGAAAAGTCAGATGCCATCGGCGGTTTTTCCATGGAGAAAATAAAAGTTTCTCAACGTGGATGTCCAAACTGCAACATGACGTGTGGTAACGTCATTAAGGATTCGTATAGAAGGGAATCTGAGCTTGATTATGAGAACGTTGCAATGCTGGGTTCAAACATTGGGTTAGATAATTTAAGAAGGGTAGCGGCTTTGAATAGAGCTGCTGACGAATTCGGCTTAGACACGATTTCCTTGGGCAACGTTCTTGGTTTTGCGATGGAGGCTTCTGAGAAAGGGTTGATTGAAGAAAAGGTTTCTTGGGGTAAACTCAAAGCGACCAATGCTTTAGTTGAAGACATCGCTTATAGACGTGGTTTAGGTAACATGCTTGCTGAAGGTGTTCGTTTCGCAGCTGAAAAAATCGGTGGAAATTCAACTCGATGGGCTATGCACGTGAAGGGCTTAGAAGTTTCAGGTTATGATTGTCATGCCGCACCAGCCATGGCGCTGGCCTTTGCAACCAGTTCCATTGGAGCGCATCACAAGGATGCTTGGGTTATATCTTGGGAAATGAAGGTTGGGCGTAAACGCTACAGTGAAGAAAAAGTTGACAAGGTCATTGAGTTTCAGCGTATCCGCGGAGGTGTTTTCGAAGCGTTGACGGTTTGTAGGCTTCCATGGATTGAGCTTGGATTCGGACTTGAATGGTATACAAAGTTTTTGCATGCGGCAACAGGCGTGGAAATGACTTGGAAAGACTTGAACGTGATTGCTGACAGAATATACGCTTTGATTCGATGCTTCTGGGTACGCGAATTCGGTAAGAACTGGACCAGGGAGATGGATGTTCCACCGGCGAGATGGTTTGAAGAGCCGCTGACTAAAGGTCCGATGAAAGGAGCGAAACTTGACAGGGCGAAATATGATGTTATGCTGAGTAAGTATTACCGGAAGAGAGGATGGAATGGAGGGGGAATCCCGACAAAAACGACCTTGAAAAAGTTGGGATTAGAAGATGTTGCTAGGCAACTCGGAAAGCGCGTGAGATTATACGATTGAACTGCCTAACCCCCTCTATTTATAGGTAGAAACGGATATGGGCGAGGTTTAGTGGCTAGTATGCTCTGCCGAAGTAAACTATTTCTTTTGCTTCTTTACCGCAGTATATGCAAGTTGAAAATGTCTTTTCTTTTTCGAAAGGTACTGTTCTGATGGTTGCTCCTGTTTCTTCCTTTATCTTTTCCTCGCATGTTGGGCTGGAACACCAGCAAGCTCTGATGAATCCTCCTTTCTTTTTCAATGCTTCTTTGAATTCGTCGTAGGTTTTCACTGTGGTGATGTTGTCTTCCAAGAATTTTTTGGCTCTGTTGAAGAGGTTACTTTGGATTTTCTCAAGTAGCTTATTTACAACATCCACTATCTCCTCTTCTTTCACAGTTAATCTTTCAAGTGTATCTCGTCTAGCCAAGGTTAACTGCTTTTGTTTTACGTCTCTTGGGCCAATCTCTATTCTTATCGGCACACCTTTTAGTTCCCACTCGTTGAATTTCCAGCCTGGAGTATACGCAGGTCTGTCATCAAACACAGCAGCTATGTCGTTTTCCACAAGTTTGTTTAGGATTTCTCTAGCTTTTTCCAGTATTAGCCCTTTGTCAACGTTCTTGTAAGGTATTGGAATTATGACGGCTTGTACTGGAGTGATTTTCGGGGGTAAGACTAGTCCTTTGTCGTCGCCGTGAACCATGACCAAAGCACCTATGAGCCGCGTGGTTATACCCCATGATGTTTGCCAAACGTAATGTTCCTTCTCGTCTTCTCCGATGAATTTGACGTTGAAGACTTTGGCGAAACTCTGTCCAAGATTGTGCGAAGTTCCCATTTGCAACACTTTTCCGTCGGGCATTAAAGCCTCAACGGCTGTTGTGTATAACGCTCCAGCGAATTTTTCGTTTTCAGTTTTTTTTCCAACAAGCACTGGAATTGCCAAATAATTCTCAACTAAATCTCTGTAGATGCTTAGGATTTCCATTACTTCAGTGTCTGCTTCTTCCTTTGTAGCGTGGGCTGTGTGGCCCTCTTGCCAAAGGAATTCTCTTGTTCTCAAGAAGAGCTTTGTCGCTCTTGTTTCCCACCTTACAATATTACACCATTGATTCAGTTTTAGGGGCAAGTCTCTCCAGCTTCTAATCCACTTTGCGTAAGTCGCGTACATGATTGTTTCAGACGTAGGCCTAACAGCAAGTCTTTCCTCCAGTTTACTGTTTCCGCCCATGGTGATCCATGCAACTTCTGGAACAAATCCTTCGAAATGTTCAGCTTCTTTCTTCAAGAAGCTTTCAGGTATGAACATTGGAAAGTATACGTTTTTGTGTCCTTTCTCTTTTATTTTTTTGTTGAAGATTTCTTGGATTTTTTCCCATATGGCGTATGAATCTTCTCTGAAGATCATGCAACCTTTGATCGGAGCGTAATCAGCTAATCCTGATCTCAAGATAGTTTGGGTGTACCATTCTGAGAAGTTTTCTGACTTTTTAACTGTGATGCCCATCTCTGACATTGTCATCTCTCTCCTCTTATTTCATTCCTAGAAGCATATAATCCTAGTGAAAAACAAATCCTAATGTTAAATAAGCAAAGCAAAAATTCAGCGGTGTGGAACACGATCGCCCATTTCAACCACTCACACAGACAGTGTAAAATAGATTATTTAAAAGTTTCTTCCACCCGTGGACTCCGGCCTATTCAAATAGCAAGTATTTTAACATACTCAACCCAATCTTGAATGCGTGTGAATTAGATTGAGGACGGTTCTGGTTATTGGAGATGGAATGGCTGACAGACCATTGAAAGAGTTAGACTGGAAAACACCTTTAGAAGCAGCCCGCAAACCTTCGCTAAACCATATAGCAAAAACTGGAATCTGCGGCATAATGGACCCAATTTCGCCAGGTTTGCCTCCTGGAAGCGACACCGCCACGCTTGCACTGCTCGGCTACGACGCCTTGAAAGCATACTCTGGAAGAGGAGCATTTGAAGCCGTAGGCTCCGGCGTAGACGTTTTACCCGGGGATGTTACCTTCCGATGCAACTTCGCAACGGTGGACAACAATTTTGTCGTTTTAGATAGGCGTGCTGGCAGAATCTCAAATGAGGACGCTTCTAAATTGGCCAAAAGTCTTCAAAAAATTAAGCTGAAAAAGTCTTCAAACGCTGTATTCTTTTTCAAAAACACCATTCAGCACCGTGCAGTTCTCGTTATTCGTGGAGCTAAACTATCAACGGCTGTTAGCGATTCAGACCCTGAAAAAGTTGGGGAAAAAATTTCGGAGATAAAGCCTTTAGACGAAAGCCCAGAGGCTAGGCTTACAGCTGAAATCCTCAAAGAACTCATGCAAAAATTCCATGAAGTTTTGAAGCAACATCCAGTTAACAAGGAAAGGGTTAAGCGTGGATCACCGCCAGCAAACATTGTTTTATGTAGAGGCGCGGGCACGATTCCAAAAATAAAGTCTCTTTCACAAATATACGATATAAATGCTGCATGTATAGGTGCCACACCATTAATTAGAGGAGTTTGCAAAGCCGCTGGAATGAAGCTAATAGATGTTAAGGGTGCCACTGGAACGCCTCAAACAGATTTCATGGCTAAAGCCAGAGCAACCGTTCAAGCATTAAAAACGAATGATTTTGTGCTCTTACACGTGAAGGCAACGGATGTTGCAAGCCACGACGGAAACATTAAACAGAAGATTGAGTTGATTGAAAAAATTGACAGCATGCTCGGATACGTGCTTAACAACATCGACTTAGGCTCAACCTATTTGGCTGTAACCGCTGACCACACAACATCTTCCATCACAAGAAACCATGAAGGAGATCCTGTTCCCATAGCCATAACTGGTCCCTACGTTCGTCGTGACGATATTGAGGAATACAATGAGAGAGCATGTGCGAAGGGCGGGTTAAACAGGATTAGAGGCGTGGATTTGATGCCTATTCTAATGAATTTGATCGGTAAGACCAAAAAGTTTGGAGCTTAAGGCTTAACATGGTGAAATCCTAAAAAGTAATGCTGGCTCTATCTGAAAGGCAGCATTAAAAAAAAGGAGTCCAAGTGTGATGGCTAAAAACTTGGAGAAATGGGTTATTTCGGTTTGTGGTTTGAACTGTGCGAAATGTGACATATACCAAGCTGGTCACGGAAATGAAAGGGCGCTGAATGAAATAATAGAGTGGTTTAGAAAAGAACACAATGAAACTGTTAAACCAGAGCAAGTGAGATGCGAAGGATGTACGGGTCCACTTATCCGTCATTGGAGCCCTGACTGCAAAATGATGCTATGTGCAAAAAAGAAACGGCTTCAACACTGTTTTCAGTGCGAAGACTTTCCATGCACAAACGTGAACGAATTCAGCTCAGACGGCATACCTCACCACAAGAGAACTATCGAAAACTCGAAAAGAATGAAAGAAATCGGAATCGAAACATGGATTGAGGAGCAGAAAAGAAAAGGCCAATGCGTATTCTGCCCATAGAAACATCAAAACGTAATCTTATTACTGTACTGGCATGAGTCGCCATTCTCTATAATCCGTTACAACCCTAATGTACCCTTTAAACATTTTATCCACTTCAACATCTCCAGTGTCAACCCTCAACGCCCCCTCCTCAATACTTTGAAGCTTACCCTTTGTCGCTGCAACAATTATCCTTTGTTTTCCAACACGTTTTATGATTTCAGGACTTACCTGCTGGTTTCCTCTTCCCAGAAGAATTCCCTGATGCCCAATCGGCGAAAGAACAATCCAAACTTTCTGCCAATTCTCCACTTCATCTAGAATCCTTTTTTCATCCACATCAAGTATGACCGCGCCTTTTTTGTAGATGTCCACGCCTAACACTGTTTTCTTTACGCCTAAAAGTTCTGTAATATGTTTGACTGTTGTTCCTGGGCCCAGTATGTAGGTGGCTTCCGGCTTTATCTCCTCTATTATGAATCTTGCTATGGCTGTTTGGTTTTCCTTCTCGTCAACCGTTGCTGGGCTTACTTGTTTGCTTCCTTGAATCCGCATTGGAAGGAACGGACCTTTAAGAATACCATGAAGCTTAACTACGAAAGTGTCGCTTCGAATAGCATTCTCATCAGCATCCATAACTTCAAACTCTGTTATCTCCGCATGGTTTTCTGCAAATGCCAAAACAACATATACAGCATCTGAAGGATTCACCGCAAAAATGCCGCTGTACATTTTCACTCCAGACGGAACGCCCAAAACAGGCACCTCACCACACTCCTGCATGACATCAAAAATGTCCTTAGCCGTGCCGTCTCCACCAACAAAAACAATCAAATCCACCCTTGCCTTCACCATTAATTTCACTGCGGTTTTTGTATCTTCAGCCGTGGTTTCCTCTCGGATTTTCATGGGCAAAACTTGAACGGGAACACTTGCAACCTCAGCTTCTTCTTCACCCATTATCCCCGGACAAGTCAAAATTTTCATAGATGTTTCCGTCATATTTTCCTTTAGTTTTCGCAGAAATTCTACTGCCCTTTTAGGTGCTACTGGTTTGGCTCCCCTCGCAATCGCCTCTTTCAAGACGCCGTCTGTTCCCTTTAGACCTACTCTGCCTCCCATGCCCGCTATCGGATTAACGACAAAACCCAGCTTCATAGTGTTCATCAGTGACAAGATTTATTGCGTAAGCTAATAAACTATTTTGAAAGGTGGAGCGACAACCTAATGAAGAAGCTATTAGTCGGAACGTTTTCCATTCTGGCTATATCACCCGACTCTAGATTAATGGGTGTTGCAGTCGCTTCAGGTTCCACTTCAGTGGGAGAAAGAGTTCCACACGCAAAGCCTGGAGTCGGCGTGATAGCTACGCAAGCCTATACGAATGTTGCTTACGGAATCAAAGGATTAGAATTGTTGGCAAGGGGTTTGTCTCCGGAAGAGGTTTTGGATAGGCTTTTGATGGAAGACCCTGGACGAGAGCTAAGGCAAGTGGCAATAATGGATTTCAACGGAAAAAAGGCTGTTTTCACAGGCGTTAAGGTTCCAGAGTTCCGTGGAGAAATTGTAGGTGACAGCTATGTTGTTGTTGGAAATTTGCTTGCAGGAAAGGAAGTGGTAAAAAGTATGGCTGAAGAATTTGAGCGTTCCAGTGGAGACCTAGCTTGGAGAATGGCAAGAGCACTAAAAGCTGGAAGCGAAAGCGGTGGAGACAGACGAGGAGAAAAATCAGCTGCACTAATCGTGGTCAGCACCGAAAAACTAGAAGTGGAGATAAAAGTTGACAAGCATGTAAATCCTATTGGGGAGCTGTTTCGAAGATTAAGCCAATAATAAAACAGGAGTTTCTTATTCGAAAATTCTATATCTTGAAAATTACAACATCGCTTCTCAACTGAGGAAAAACCATGAAAAGAATCCTTGTAACTGGGGCCACAGGACAGATCGGGTCTGAATTAACAATAGAGCTGCAAAAAAAGTATGGCGGTGACAACGTCATTGCAGCTGGGCATAGAAGAAAACCCAGCAAAAAATTAGTTAACTCAGGTCCCTTCGAATACATTGACGTCACTGACAGAGACAGCATTGAGAAAGTTGTGGAAAAATATGATATTGACACAATTTATCATCTTGCTGCGGTACTCTCGGCTATAGGTGAAGAAAAACCGCAAATTGCTTGGAAAGTGAACATGAGCGGCCTTCACAACATACTTGAGATTGCAAGGGAACACGGGTTGGTTAGAGTTTTTTGGCCCAGCTCCATAGCTGTCTTTGGCCCCGAAGCACCTCGCGTTAACACGCCTCAAGACGCAGTGTTAATTCCTCGCACAATGTATGGCGTCACAAAGGTTGCTGGTGAGCTGTTGTGCAACTACTATTTCCTTCGATTTGGTTTGGATGTGCGAAGTGTTCGCTATCCTGGTGTCATAAGCAGCGAGACGCTTCCGGGCGGTGGCACAACGGACTACGCGGTTGAGATATTTTATGAAGCCGTCAAGAAGAAGCGGTACACATGCTTCATGAGGGAAGATACTGTGTTGCCGATGATGTATATGCCTGACTGTATCAAAGCAGCCATAGACCTGATGGAGGCTGGCCCGTCTCGGATTACATGTCGTACAAGTTACAACTTGACTGGAACGAGTTTCTCTGCAGGAGAGCTAACGTCTGAAATCAAAAGGTACATTCCAGAATTTGGATGTGAATACAAGCCTGACTTTCGACAGAAGATTGCGGATTCTTGGCCAATGTCGATAGATGATAACGTGGCTCGTGAGGAGTGGGGTTGGAATCCAACGTATGATTTAGCTGCTATGACAAAGGATATGATAGAAAAACTGACGAAACGGTTTGCCGAAGGCAATCTTTAAGGATATACATAAAACCTCGTGTCCACGTAACATCCGTCAATGAAATGGTAACTTCTTATTGCTTCAGTGTTCTTGAAGCAGTGATTTTCAATTGCAGTTTTGTCTTTTATCAAAAAATAAAGAAATTTACAATTTCAGAACTCTATCCGCATCCTTATCAAGGTGGGCTTTATGAGTGTGCGCGCCAGTATTGCTCTGGAGAGGTTTGAGATTTCGAAGCACTAAGACGATGTCCGACCCGTCATACAGCTGAGAGATTTCAAGCCTCTCCAATTTCTAGCTGATTTTCTCCCCCGTGCGTCGTTTTCTAGTATTCTTAGTAGTTTGGTTCTGATGATTGTGGATTCTGCAGAGCCCGACGCACACTATGCAAACTGTCTTTTCCAATTTCTGCCTAAGAATGGTGAAATGCTAAAAGGACGATGTAATCATGAAAAGACTATAGGTAAATATTAAAAGAAACTGAGACTAAGTTTTTGTAAAAGGTGATCAATGTGGAAGTTTCACGTCATCCAACAAAATATTTAGGTGAAGAATATCAACGCTTAGTTCGTGAAAGCCTCAATTGGCAACTTAGGGTTCTGGAAAGCGCAAGCGAACCGATATGTACAGTAGATGGAAAGGAGGTTTTGATGCTTTGTGCAAACAACTACCTAAACCTTGCAACTCACCCGAAAGTGGTTGAGGCAACGATAGATGCAACCAGAAAATACGGAGCAGGCGCTGGCAGTGACAGGTCGATTTCTGGCAACATGTTTCTTCATGAGGAATTGGACCGTCGTCTGGCAAAGTTCAAGAACGCTCCAGCTTCGCTGACATTTCAAACAGGCTTTATGGCTAATGAGGGGCTTATTCCCCAGCTTGCTGGCAGAGGAGACCTATTCGTTTCAGACGAGCTGAACCACGGTTCAATAATCGACGGAGTAAGACTGAGCCGCGCGGACAGAGCTATATTCAAACATAAAAACATAGAAGACTTAACACGTGTGATGGAAGAAGCAGAAAAACACGATCCTCCATACAAACACGTCTGGATCTTTACAGACGGAGTCTTCAGCATGGACGGGGACCTCGCACCACTGCCCGAAATAGCCAAGATTGCCAAAGAACACGGAGCCGGCGTCTACGTGGACGATGCCCATGGCGAAGGCGTATTGGGTGAAGGCGGACGAGGCATCGTGGACCACTTCAAACTTGGACGTGACGAAGTGCATGCAGAGATGGGAACTTTCTCAAAGGCTTTCGGTGTCGTAGGCGGGCACATCACTGGCAATGAAGACCTTCGCAACTTCACATATAATAAGGCTAGAAGCTGGCTGTTAAGCGGTGCTGTTCCGCCAGGTGTTGCTGCCGCTTGCATCGCAGCCATAGACGTGCTTGAAACAGAACCGCAACACGTTAGAAGAGTTTGGGAAAACCGCAACCATCTCTTAGACGGATTTAAAGATGCTGGGTTTGACACTGGAAACGGAGAAACGCCTATAATTCCTGTGATGTGTGGCAAAAGCAAAACGTCAAAGGACTTTGCAGACTATCTGTGGACGAAAGGCATATTCGTACTGCCAATCTTCTATCCAATGGTTGCAAGAGACAAAGCAAGACTTAGGGTCCAGCTGTGCACAAAACACACAACAGAACAACTGGACAGAACTCTAGAAGCGTTCAAGGAAGGCGGCAGAAAGCTCGGAATAATCTAGAAACCACTAAACACCTCTCTTATTTTTTATGTTCTTGCTGTAGATGCCGATAACTGTATCTCCAAAGAACAGTTGTTGTGAGAAAGAATTTTGAGCAAGATGATTTGCTCAAGAATCGCGGTTTTCCATCTTTTGTATTAGGGTAGAATGCTCAACTTTGTTGGAGCTGAAGCAGCTGCTGAGAGGCTAGGTCTATTCATGTTTCAAAATGAATGAATCAGGAAAAGCTTGCAAATGGTTTCGTCATGTAAATGTTGCTTCGTCTTCCATCTCTTTTGCCAGTTCGGCCAAGAGTTTCCTCTGGTGTCGGCTAAGTTTTGTGGGTGTTCGAACGATGACTCTGATGAACTGGTCTCCTCTGCCCCATCCATGCAAATGTGGTACTCCTTTTCCTTTTAACCTAAATATTGTGCCAGTTTGGGTTCCAGCTGGGATTTTGAGCCTTGCTTTTCCCTCGAGAGTTGGAACATGAATTTTCGTCCCTAATGTTGCTTGAGGAAAACTTATATGAGCCTCACAATAGAGGTCGCTTCCGCTTCTTTTGAGAACCTTATGAGGTCTAACGTGTACAACCACGTATACGTCTCCCTTCGGACCGCCCCGAACCCCTGGTTTTCCCTCTCCGCGCAGTCTAAGACTGTAGCCGTTATCAATGCCTGGAGGGATCTTCAGCTTTATTTTGCGAAGATGCTGGATGATTCCTGTGCCCTTACATTTTGTGCAGAGGCTTTCAACGAGCACACCCTTGCCGCGACACTTACTGCATGTTTCAACTTCCGTGAAGTGCATGTACCCAAAGCTTCTAGTGTGCCGTATTTCACCTGTCCCGTTGCATTTTGGACATTTTTTGGGCTTAGTTCCGGGTTTTATCCCGCTACCGTGGCAAACGTCACAAATATCAAAGCTGGGCACCTCCATATTTCTCTTTAAACCAAAAGCCGCCTCTTCCAACGACATTTCAATATCATATTGTAGGTCTCCTCCTCTCCGCGGGCCGTACCTGTGACGGGCTTCACCAAAGAACACGTCAAATATGGTTTCGAAGCCGCCTAAGCCGAATCCTAGGTCCCTGAAAATCCTGTCGAAGTCTGCACCCCTGAAAATGTCATCCCAAGTGTATCTGCTGCTTATTCCATCATACCCGAATCGGTCATACTGCATGCGTTTCTCATCGTCAGAAAGAACAGCATAAGCTTCTGATATCTCCTTGAAATTCTCTTCTGCTTCAGGTGACTTGTTTCGGTCTGGATGATATTTCAACGCCAGCTTGCGATAGGCTCTCTTTATTTCTTCTTTAGAAGCGTCTCTTGAAACGTTGAGAACGTTATAGTAGTCTCGCTTGTTGCTCATTGTCTGCCAGCCTAAAGGCTATAGAAAAGATCTAGTCTTTCTTCTCTTCTTCGTAGTCTACGTCCACAACTTTTTCCTTGGATTCTCCTGCTTTCTCTGGTTTTTCTTGTTCTGCTCGTTTCGCTGCTGCTTGCTGGTAGACAACCGTTCCAACCTCTTGAAGAACCTTCGCCAATTCTTCGTTCTTTGCCTTGATTTTCGTAATGTCTTTGCCGCTGAGAATCTCTCTAAGTTCTGCGACTGCCTTATCTATCCTCTCAACTTGCTCCTTGCCAAGCTTGTCAGCCAGATCCTTCTTCGTCTTTTCAGCGGTGTAGATCAACGAGTCGGCGTTATTGCGGATCTCAGCCTCTTCTTTCCTCTTTTTGTCCTGCTCTGCAAATTGCTCTGACTCCTTCATCATACGTTCCTTCTCCTTCTCTGAGAGCTTCGTTGAAGCCGTGATAGTGATCTTCTGCTCCTTTCCTGTCGCCATGTCTTTAGCGGAGACGTTGAGTATGCCATCAGCGTCAATGTCAAACGTCACCTCTATTTGGGGTACACCTCTAGGCGCTGGGGGTATCCCCGTCAGGTTGAACATGCCGAGAGAGATGTTGTCGGCAGCCATGCTTCTCTCTCCCTGAAGCACATTGATGGTCACGGTAGTTTGGAAGTCCGCTGCTGTTGAGAAAATCTGGTTTCTCTTTGTCGGGATAGTCGTGTTTCCCTCTATAATCTTCGTAAACACACCACCCAAAGTCTCGATACCTAGGGATAGCGGAGTCACGTCCAGGAGCAATAGATCTTTTACCTCACCAGCTAGCACTCCTCCTTGGATAGCTGCTCCAACTGCAACACATTCCATGGGATCTACACCCCGCTCTGCAGGTTTACCCATCACTTCCTCAACAAACTTCCTTACCATGGGCATTCTTGTTTGGCCGCCGATTAAGACGATTTTGTCTACGTCATTTGGTTCAAACTTCGCATCTGAGAGTGTCCGCGTTATTGGGGTTCTAATTTTTTCAACGATGGGCCGCGTAAGCTGTTCAAGCGTAGCTCTGTTTAACGTGCTGTGCAGGTGTTTGGGTCCGCTAGTGTCGGAGGCTATGAATGGAAGGTCAATGTCTGTGCTGGTCAGTGTAGAAAGCTCTATCTTCGCTTTCTCAGCAGCCTCCTTAAGCCTTCGCATAGCCATCTTGTCGTCTCTGAGGTTGATCCCGGTTTGATCACTGAGCTCTTTGAGTAAATGCTCGACGACTGCATTGTCTAGGTCGGTTCCTCCGATCTTTGTGTCGCCGCTAGTAGCTAACACCTCGAAGACTCCACCGCCAAAGTCCATTATAGTGGTGTCGTTGGTTCCTCCTCCGAAGCTGAAGACCATGATTTTCATTTCCTTCTCCAGCTTATCGAGGCCATATGCTAGGGAAGCAGCCGTGGGCTCGTTTATAATCCTTGAGATCTTAAAGCCTGCTATCTCACCTGCGTCCTTGGTGGCCTGTCTTTGGTTGTCGTTGAAATGGGCAGGAACTGTGATGACACATTTTTTCAGCTTTTCGCCGAGGAATGCTTCCGCGTCTCTTTTTATCTTTTGTAGGATGAAGGCTGAGATTTGTTGAGGAGTATACTCTTTGCCGTATATTTTTACTTTATAGTCTGTTCCCATCTTCCTCTTGATCTCGAAAACGGTTCCCTCAGGGTTTGTGACGGCTTGCCTTTTTGCTGGTTCTCCTACAAGGAGTTGGCCGTCCTTAGTAAATGCTACGACTGAGGGAAACATCTTGCCAGCCATTGTGGGGCCTTCTGCGCTAGGTATTATTGTAGGTCTTCCAGCCTCCATGATAGCGGCTGCTGAATTGGTCGTTCCTAAGTCTATTCCCAATATTCTTTCTCTAGGTTTTTCCTTGCTCATGAGTCTCACCTAAACGTGTAGCAATCTTAACCATGCTAGGTCTGATAACCTTGTCTTTAAGCATGTAACCTTTCCTAACTTCTTCAATAATTACGTTTTCATCATATTTTTCTGTTGGAACCTTCATCACAACCTCGTGCAGTTCTGGGTTGAAGGTTTTTCCAACCGCCACTATTTTCGTGAACCCCTCTTGCCCCAAGGCGGCGTACATTTTCTTGAGGGTCATTTCGACGCCTTCCAAAAGAGCTTGCTTGTTTTCGGTCTCTCTGCCAAAACGGAGGGCTAACTCAAGCCCGTCTATGACGTTAAGAAGGTTCACTATAAGCTTTTCTTTGCTTAACTGGGCTACCTCTTGAAAGTTCTTTTCTACTCGCTTCCGGTAATTCTCAAGGTCCGCTTGAACGTAAGTCAAACGGTTAAGGTATTCCCTTGACTTTTCACGCTCATGTTTCAACGCCTCCCTCAACTTCTTCACCATGCTGGATTCGGACCGCATTTTTTTCTTCATCTACTTACATCCTCCCTTTGATTCGAATCCGCAAGATGATTTAGTAGGGCACGCAGTTTTCAAGTTTGCGCAATCATCTATCACTTGTGTACACCTCCTAGGGATCAAACAAGAACGAAAATCTGTTCGTGACAGCACAGTTTTTCTAGACCGTTTGAAACCATTAAGCACCTTATAAATTTGCTGTCATAATTGAAATGTTTCGTAATCAGCACCGCAACAAAGTACGCATCAGAGCCAAAGAAATGCACAATTCTCTTAAGGTGGAACTTGACAAAACAACGAAGGGAGACATTGCGTATGGAGTTGAACAGATTCCAGAGAAACAAAGGAAACTCAACACGAAAATGGGCTGGAACAACCATAGGTTTGACGCTTTCAGGTGCACACGTATTTGTTTCGCTTTCAGGATTGTCTACGTTTCCGGATGATTGAAATGAAGAAAGTTTGTAAATGGTACGTTGTTTGTCCGATGAAGAGATTTTACGAGGAAGGGAGGCTGGAGCGGAAATGGATAGAGGAATATTGTATGGGTGATTATACGCGTTGCGCACGATATGAACTGGAGGAGGCTGGAATGCCGCACCCTGACAACATGCTTCCAAATGGTAAGATAATGAAATCGTTATGACAGGTTTCTTCTTAGGAAAACTTTAATTCAATATCTTATTATTTCGTTAATGAGAGATAATGGCCAGACTAGTTGAGTTGAAGCTTACAATGAGCTTATCCATTTTTCTAGTAGCCTTCATATTTGCCCTATTCTTAACCGCAGTAATGTTCATTTTCCATTTCCCGTTGATATTCGCTTTGGTTGGCACAATAATTTTCGTACTGATTCAATATCTTGTCGGACCAGCCATTGTCAAAGCCTCAACACGCCTACGCTATCTAAAACCTGGAGAAAACCCATGGCTCGAATCAACCGTAAAAGAACTAGCAGATAAAAGTAGGATACCGTTGCCAAAACTAGCCACAGTTCCAGATCAAACCCCGAACGCTTTTGTCTTCGGGAGAACAGCTGGCAGCGCGACTTTAGCAGTTCATGAGGGGCTGTTGATCAAGTTGAACAAGGATGAAGTTAAGGGTGTAATTGGCCATGAGCTGGGACACATAAGGCACAAGGACTATATTGTGATGACTCTGCTTTCTGCATTGCCCTTACTTGCCTATCTTATTGCCCGGGGAACATGGACGGCGGCAAGATTTTCTGGTTCCTCTTCAAAAGGCAAAGAAGGCAGTATAAGAGCTGCGTTCTTCCTAGTCGGAATAATCTCCTACATAGTCTACATCATTTCGCTTCTATGCGTGATGAAGCTCAGCAGACTGCGAGAGCACTACGCAGACGCTTACTCAGCCTATGTAACTAGCTCGCCTCGAAGCCTAGAAAGCGCTTTAGCAAAAATCACTTATGGATTGTCGCTTTCACAAAAACCGCCTTCTGGAGCTAGAGCCTTCTACATAGGTGACCCAGCGCTAGCTAAACAGGAAATTCAGCAAATAATGTCTAGAACGCAAGAGTACGACTTGGACAAAGACGGGGTGCTAGACGAAAGAGAGTTAGAGCTGGCTATGGAAAAAGAAGCTAAATCAACATGGTCAAAAATAAACACGTGGTTCTCGACACATCCGCCAACTTTCAAGCGAATATTGCTCTTAAGTGAAATAGAAAGGGAAATGGAGACAGGAAGATACACAAGCGACCGCGTCTACGCAAATGTTTAGCCCCAGCTAGTACATTAGCGCGCGCGCTAAAAGACTATACGCTATAAGCTGAGTAAAAGTGTAAATCAACCCCGCCAAGTTGATGAGACTTTTTAAACCAGGTGCAGGTTCTAAAGCTCTCAGTAATATGACGAAGTATGTTGCACCAAAAACACGCAGAAAAGTGCCGATCCCAGGAATTATGAAGCCCAAATAGAAAAAAAAGACCCTTAATCGAAAATTCCCTGTAACCCTTCAACGCGTAATACCCAACAATCAAACTTATGAAAGAGCTCACGAACTCCATCAAAAACGTTATCAACCGCAAATCCAAGCTAACACACACCTAACAAAACAATGTCAACAGCTTTCTTTTACGTTGTGTATGAATCATCCATTTAAATTTTCTCAAAACCCTTCTTTTTTACACAAAGCAAATCTACTACTTTCATACAACAATGAAAGGTGAGGCCAAAAAAATTGAAAATCAAGCTTCTTCGCTACACAGCAGACCCTGAACTTCTATGCGGAACCGCAGCCCTAACATCAACAAAAACCGGAAGCCCCTCAGAAATCTTCAAAAAAATGGATCCCGACAAAGCCAAGCGAATAATAAAACGAGTAACTGGCTACGGTCACGTTTCAGTAATTGAACACGCATCCTTCACATTCAGCATAGAAGGCGTATCCAGAGCCATGACCCATCAACTCGTCAGACATCGTATTGCCTCCTATACTCAACAAAGCCAACGCTACGTCACCTACAACACGCTTGAGAAATACGTAACGCCCGCCAGCATAGCAGACAAAGCAGAAGCAAAAGAACTGTTTAAAGAAACACTAGAAAGAATCTCCAAAACCTACAACAAGCTTCTGAAACTGGGGATTCCCAAAGAGGACGCAAGATTCATTCTACCAAACGCATGCAAAACAAACATAATCGTAACAATGAACGCACGTGAACTACGTCACTTCTTCAATTTACGGTGTTGCGTTCGCGCCCAGTGGGAAATAAGAGAAGCTGCAACAGAAATGCTCAAGCAAGTCAAGAAGGTTGCACCTGTCCTTTTTGAAAACGCCGGGCCATCATGTATAACATTAGGTTATTGCCCTGAAGGAAAAATGAAACCACCAGAATGCAACATTCAAGAAATAAAGAAACGTTTCCAAAGCCTTTAGACTGCACATCTGTTTTAACAATATCAATGCGATGTAAATGGTTAAACACAAAGCGTTGGCTATTGCCACGAAATACTGGAGACCTAGAGAAAATTACCTGAAAGAGATAATTGCTGGTGTTAGAGGAAAAATATCGAATGGAGATTTTGTGGTTGTATCGGAGAAAGCGATCTCAACAGCAACAAGCAATATCGTCAATGAAAACAAAGTTAAACCAAGCTTGTGTGCAGAATTAATCGCCAACTACTGGATGCAAATAGTTTGGGGATACATTCTAGGACCGTTATGTCATTTTCGACAAAGACCTCTTCAATATCTTCGTGAATATCCAGTTGAAATGGGAAGCCATCACAAGCAAGTTGCCCTACAACAGGCTGGATTGTTGCAGGCTCTAATGTTCGGTTCGGAAGGAGGTATTGACGGAAGTAATCTGGCTTACGCTTACGTCAGTTTACCCTTGAGCAACTCAGATGAAATAGCTGAAAAAATACATGACCAAATACAGTTAACGCTTGCAAAGAAGGTTGTTGTGATGATCGTAGACACAGACAAAACCTACTCGTTCAAAAATTTCCATTTCACACCAAGACCAAAACCCATAAAAGATATTCATTCTTTCGGCGGTTTCATAACATATGTGATTGCACGCATGTTTAAGCTTAAGAAACGTCCGACGCCCATTGCTGTGGCCGGAGGCAAAATAAACATTGAAGAAGCCTTAAAGATTGCCAACATTGCAAATCGTGTGAGAGGGTTTGGTTCTGGAAAAACAGTGTGGGACATGACTGAGAAGTTCAAGGTAGGCTTAACAGGCGTGAGTTGGGAGATGCTGGAAACAGTAAAACATAAACCCATAGTCATTATTAGGAAGAACCGAAGGTGAAATACCAATGGAACCCTCTATAAAGCAAATGCACGCCTTCTTTAACCCACGTTCAGTTGCTTTTGTTGGGGCATCTAGAAAGATAAACAAAGCAGGACATGTTATCTTCAAAAACTTTGCAGAAAACAAGCGGAGAGGAATTTTCAAGGGGGAGATTTACCCGGTTAACCCACATGAAACTTCTGTTCTGGGGTATGAGTGTTATCCTTCAGTCACAAAAGTTCCAGGGCAACTCGAACTAGTTATAATTGTTGTTCCAGCAAAGTATGTCGTGAATGTAATGAAGGATGCAGCACTAAAAAAAATAAAAGCCGCTGTCATAATAACCGCAGGCTTCAGCGAAATCGGAAACCACAAACCTGAGAATCAAATAAAGGCCATAGCCAAGAAGGCCGATATACGGGCTTTAGGGCCAAACTGCCTAGGAGCCTATGATTCAAGAACAGGCGTTGACATGCTGTTTTTACCCGAAACAAGAGTTCTAACAACAGGAGACGAGATTATCGCAACTCCGCGCCCGATGCCTGGAAACATAGCAATAGTCACCCAGAGCGGAGCTTTCGGCGTCGCAGCCCTTGACTACTTGACAGGTCTGCAAACCGGGGTTAGCAAATTCGTGAGTTTCGGAAACAAGTGCGACGTAGACGAGGCGGAAATGCTGCATTACTTGTTATACGACGAGGAAACCAAAGTCATACTATTATACCTCGAAGACATAAAATCCGGAAGAAAGTTCCTAGAAGTAGCTGAAAAGGTTACAAAGAAAAAGCCTGTTGTCGCCCTTAAATGTGGAAGAACGAAAGCTGGAGCAAGAGCAGCGGCTTCACATACTGGCGCGATGGCAGGTTCAAACCAAATATATGACGCAGCTTTCGCACAGACTGGAATTTTAAGGGCAAAGGACATGGAAGAGTTCTTCGACACCGGAAAGGCACTAGCCATGCAACCACCAGCAGCGGGAAAAAACGTAGGGATAATCACTGACGCTGGTGGCCCAGGCATATTGGCTGTTGACGAATGTGAAATAAAAGGATTAAATGTCAAGCGATTCTCAGAAGAGACTATTCGGAAATTTGAGAAATTAAAGAAAGAAGGAAAGCTTCCGAAGTTTGCCACAAACCTGAACCCAGTTGACTTGACTGGTTCAGTAACCTCAGAGATGTTTGAACTTGCAGCAAAAATACTTTTTGAAGACAGTGAAATCCACGGCATAATACTGCTAGGTCTGCATCACACTCCAGCCTTGCAAGAAGACTTTATTGATAGAGTTGCAAAAGTGGCAAGTAAATATGACAAGCCCGTAGTCGCATGTGACATTGGGGAAACAGAGATGGCTTTGCACACACGTTACAGATTTGACAAACTGGGCATTCCAGCCTATTTTTCGCCGGAAGATGCTGCAAGAGCAATGAACGCTCTCATGAGGTACGGTCTTTACCTCAAAAAGAAAAAATGCTTGAAAGAATATTTAGAAAGGTTTTACAAAACAAGGGGAAAACAACATCTATTCCATTAGGATTTTAACCTCAACAGGGTCTCCGTCTCTAAGTTGAAGTTTCTCCCTCACGTTTGTTGGCGCAATAACTTCTATCACATTTTCTGGATAATTTGGGATTTTTGGAATGACGATTGCGCATTCCAGCTTATCCATCAAGTTAGCTTTGAAGCATCTTCCACGACTAAAACCTTTGACTGGTGAAACCTCTATTGCTTGCGCCCTTTCCAGTGAAGCCTTTTTTTCGAACTCTTCTTTGACTAATTCAATATTTAGTGTTCCACGATACGGAGTAAAACCAAGCTTTTCTACTATCTGTTTTTTCACCCATGGAAGTTCAATGAATTTTGCTCCTTCACCTTTTCCGGAGAAGACTATTCCTCTAATGCATAATGTTTTCAACGAGTTTCACGAGCGCTTTTGGAAACGAGTTTATTTTTGTTCCTTCAACCATTTTGCAACTTTTCTAAACATTGAATTGGAAGACATGTCAATGACCGGAACCATTATCTTCTCTTTTGTTTCAATTATCGGTCGATAGTTTGGCATGGGTGCATAGCCAACAAAAGTCCAGTAGACCCGTCTGTTCTCAATCAGGGCCTTGGCCGCTGTTTCCGTTGATGCTGGAAGAGGGAAATACAGGAACACCATCCCTTCAGCCCAGTATAAACCAGTTGTTTTACCTCCAGCAATTATTGATGCAAATCTTGCTATGTCGTCTGGTGATGAGAAAATGTTCTGTTGCATCACCACGATTTCCTTGAAAGGTTCATATTTCACGTCAACATTGCTTTCACCCAAGCGCTTTCACCTATCTCCTCATGTTTTATCTCCATATTCCCTTTTAACCTTGCCTATTCCCAAGAAAGAGTTATAGACGGCAACTCTTAAAACATTGACCATCTAATGAAAAGGGGAAGTGAGAACTTGCCAGAAATTCGTGTCGCCATAGCAGGAGTGGGTAATTGCGCGTCCGCCCTTATCCAAGGAGTGGAATATTATAAAGAGGCAAAGGAAAATGTCATAGTACCTGGACTTATGCACGTGAATTTCGGCGGATACCACATAAAGGACATAAAATTTGTCGCAGCTTTCGATGTCAACAAGAACAAAATTGGAAAGGATTTAGCTAAAGCCATATTTGCTGAGCCGAACTGTTGTGCAAAGTTTGCAGATGTGCCACCCTTAGGCGTAAAGGTTTCACCAGCGCCAATTCTCGACGGGGTGGCTAAGCATATGAGAGACGCCTTTAAAGTTTACAATAATAGTCAGGTCAAACAGGCAGATGTTGCGGAAACTCTGAAAGATACAAAAGCAGACATGTTCGTTAATTACTCGCCTGTTGGAAGTAGAAACGCCACCCGCTTTTACGCCCAAGCAGCTTTGGATGCTGGATGCGCATTTGTGAATTGTATGCCTGAATTCATAGCTTCAGTCCCTCAATGGAGCAAGAAATTTGAGGATAAAGGGCTGCCGGTGGCTGGAGATGACATAAAAAGCCAATTGGGAGCAACTATTCTGCATCGGAACTTGGTTAAGCTCTGCCTAGACAGGGGAGTGATGGTTGAAGAGACTTATCAGCTAAACTTGGGTGGAAACACGGACTTCCAAAACATGACTGTTGAGGAAAGACTGAAGACAAAACGGATCAGCAAGACTGAAGCCGTTACAAGCCTTCTTCCATATGATGTGCCGACGAGAATTGGCCCGTCAGATTATGTTCCATTTCTAGGCGACAAAAAAATCTGTTATATACTGCTTAAGGGCAGAAAATTCGGTGACCAACCAGTAACGATAAAAGCTAAACTTGAGGTTGAGGATTCACCTAACAGTGGGGGAGTAGTGATTGACGTTATAAGAGCGGTGAAAATTGCTTTGAACCGCAAGATAGGTGGTGCGTTGATAAGTATATCCTCGTGCGCATTCAAACATCCGCCAACTCAAGTAGCAGATTCCACGGCTAAACAATGGGTGGAAGACTACATAAACGGAAAGCGAGAACGTTAGATTCTAAGGTTTTTATTCTACTTCTATATCTGCCTAGGAATTGTCAATTGTAATCATTGTGATAGTGCGTCAAGTAGCGGTTAACTTTTAAAGGCTGATATGTAAAAGAAATAGCAATCATTTAAGAGGTGAACAAACATGGTGAAGATAGACGGATATGAAGTGCCTGAAGGTCTATACTATACGAAAGATTGGGAGTGGGTCAAAGTTGAAGGTGACAAGGTTCGCGTGGGCGTAACAGACTACGCTCAAAAACAACTCCGCGAAGTAGTTTACGCCGAGCTACCGAGCCCCGGAACAACAGTGACACAGAAGGAGCCGTATGGGACAGTGGAATCTGTGAAGGCTGTTTCAGACCTGATCGCTCCAGTAAGCGGAACGGTTGAGGAGGTAAACGAAGAGGTTCAGTCTAGCCCAGAAATCCTAAACGAAGACCCCTACACAAAAGGATGGCTACTAGTTATAAAACCATCTAAGCTGCAGACAGAGCTAGCTAACATAATGGATTATAACAAAGCGGTTGAGTGGCATAAAGCTTTGATAAAAGAAGGATAGACAGATGCCGAGACGTATAGTGATAATTGGTGCGCACGCCGCTGGTGTGGATGCAGCGTCAGCTGCTAGAAGAATAGATCGCACAGCTGAAATAACGCTTATGACCAAGCAAAGACAAGCTGGTTACTCTCCGTGTGCGATTCCCTTTGTCTTAGGCAGACACATACCAAACTTCGAAAAACTCATAGTTTTTCCACCATCATTTTTCCGCATGATGAAACTGAATCTCATGCTGGAAACAGCAGCGACAAACATAGACACGGAAAGCAAAACGGTTGAAATTCAAGACAAAATGGGAAAACAAGAGACGCTGCAATACGACAGTCTTATTCTTGCCACTGGAGCTTCTCCTTTCGTGCCGCCGATTAAGGGTCGAGAAAAGCAAGGAATACTAGTGGTTCGGACAATAGAGGATGGGAAAAAGATTGATCAAGCGATAGCGAATGGTGCTAGGGCTCCAGTCGTTATGGGAGCGGGTCTTATAGGACTTGAAACTGCGGTAGCTCTTCAAGAGAGAGGGTTGAGAACGACTGTTGTTGAGTTGTTGCCTCAGATCCTTCCGACCATGCTTGATGCGGATATGGCTAAGATCATGCAGGAGATGCTTGAGCAGAAAGGCATAAAGATAATGATTAGTAAGGGAGTTGAGGAGTTTCTCGGGACGGATGGGGTTACAGGGATAATTGCTGGTGGGGAGCAGATAAACTCGGATTTGATCGTCGCTGCGTTTGGAGTGAGAGCAGATACGCAAGTAGCCAAGGATGCTGGTATTGCGATGGGTGAGACTAGATCGATAAAGTCGAATATGAGGATGGAAACTAGTGTTAAGGATGTTTATGCTGCTGGAGACTGCGTAGAATCCGTTAGCATGATTACGCAAAGACCTACGATATGTCAACTCGGGACAGCGGCTGTTAGACAGGCAAAGGTGGCTGGGATCAATGCGGCTGGTGGGTACGCTGTGTTCTCGGGAGTGTTGGGTTCTGCGGTGACGAAGTTCTTTGATACTGAGGTGGGTGTGACGGGGTTGACGGAGTTCTTTGCGAGGAGAGCTGGGATTGAGACGGTTGTTGGGGCGATTAGTTCGAAGACTAGGCCTGAATATTACCCTGGTGGCTTGCCGATTAAGATTAAGCTTGTTGTGGAGAAGGAGAGTCAAAGGTTGATTGGGGCTCAGATGATAGGAGGCGAAGAGGTTACTCAGCGTGTGAATGCTTTGTCTTTTGCGATGCAGAAGCATATGACTGTGCGTGAGTTGGCTAAGGCTGATACTGCTTATGCTCCGCCCTTGAATGAGACTTGGGAGCCTATGGTGCTTGCTGCTGAAATTGCTTTGAGAAAGTTGCGTTGATTCTTTGGGTATGATAAGATTAATTAGCTGGAAGGTCGGAATAGTTTGAGCAAATATGGTGATTTGAAATGGTGACGAAAGTAGCGATTAACGGATTTGGCAGAATAGGACGGTTGTTGTACAGAGCAGCCTTGGAAACTGGGACAGAGATAGATTTTGCGGTTGTGAATGACCTAACTGATGCGAAGACTTTGGCTTTTCTGTTGAAGCATGACACGGTTCATGGGCCTTTGCCTTTTGATACAGAGGCGAGGGGAGATGTTATTGTCATCAAGAAGGGCGGTGCTGTGAAGCAGGAGTTGAAGGTTTTGGCGCAGCCGGATCCGGCGAAGTTGCCTTGGGGAGACATGGGTGTCTATTTGGCTGTTGAGTCTACAGGAAGGTTTAGGACAAAGGAAGCTGCTTCGAAGCATTTGCAGGCTGGTGCTAAGAAGGTGTTGGTTTCGGCTCCG
>Ga0209636_10000629_pt1 | contig 35118 bp, 33 predicted proteins | sample DeeMarSWOR152_54_FD_187464 | JGI IMG/M metagenome (GOLD analysis project Ga0209636, IMG submission 187464) | Marine sediment microbial communities from White Oak River estuary, North Carolina - WOR-1-52-54 (SPAdes) (version 2) | ecosystem: Environmental > Aquatic > Marine > Intertidal zone >... | reverse complement strand
GAAAAGATATCAGGAACTACCTTTGATGAAAATAACCTTAAAAGAGTATTGGCTTTATCACGCGAATGTTCCGAGATGTGGAAAAATGTGTTAGATACTGCTATTACTATCCCTTCTCCATTGACGTTTTTTGATGGAATTATACACATGGGACCAGCAGTAGTATTAAGAGGAACGCAGCAAGCAGTAAATTACTATAAACTATTACTTGCAGAGTTAAAAGAAAGAGTCGAAAACCTTGAAGGAGCAATAGATAGCGAACGTTTCAGACTGTACTGGGAGGGCATGCCTATCTGGGGTAGAATAAGAATCCATTCTGAATTATTTGCCCGTTACAGAGCCTGTATCGTGGCATCCACCTATTGCAATAGTTGGATATTTAATGATTTTGATGAAACAGATCCATTCAGAAGTATGGCAAAGGCATATACAGAGTTATTTATCGTACGATCAGATGAAATTAAAGAACTTTATCTCGAAAAAATGATGAAAATTTTCAAAATCGATGGTATGATCTTTCATGATTCAAAAACCTGCCCAAACAACTCCAATAATCGATATGGTATGCCTCAACATCTGGAGGAAAAAACTGGTATTCCAAGCTTAGTCATAAATGGAGATTTAAATGATCTCCGATGCCTCTCTGACGAGCAATTTGAAACAAATACTGAGGCGTTCATTGAACAACTTGAAGATAGCAAATAAATTAAATTCAATTTGAATGGAGGAAAAATGATTATGGCATGTTGGCTTAATCTTGCTGAAATGGTGAAATTAAATACAAAAAAATTTCCAAAAAAAATAGCTATTAAGGATAATGCTCGAAGGCTTACCTACCCTGAGTTAAATAAAAGAGTAAATAAATTATCTCATAGTCTTCTTTCTCTTGGTTTAAAAAAAGGTGACAAATTTGCCGTCCTGCTTGAAAACAGTATAGAAATCATAGAAGCTTATTTAGCAGCAGCTAAAACAGGTCTTATCATCACCCCTATCCATTTTCGATTTGTAGGTAGAGAGATAATCAATGTAATAGAAAATTCAGATTCTAAAGCGTTAATTGTTCACAGTGAATTTATACCAATCATCGATTCAATAAGATCCCAATTAAAAAACATAACACCAGAGAATTATATTGTTGTCGGGGAAAAAGTAAATGGATATAAAGAATATGAACAATTTATCAAAAATTCACAAGATAGTGAACCAGAGGTTGATATAGAGTGTAAGGATTCATGGATAATTCTCTATACATCAGGTACTACAGGACAACCTAAGGGTGTTGTCCGTTCTCATGAATCATATATTGCATTTTTTTTAATAAACGCAGTTGATTTTGGATTTACGCACCATGATATCTGCCTAAATGTCATGCCATTATATCATGTAAACTCTACATTCTATACGTTTCTCTTTTTATACTTGGGTGGTACAGCATATATTCACCCAGCAAGACATTTTAATGCAGAAGAAATATTAGAAATCATCGAAAAAGAAAAAATTACCTATATATCCCTTATTCCAACACATTACAATCTAATATTAAATGTATCTGAAAAGGGGAAAAAACGAGATGTGTCATCTATACGGAAATTGCTATGCTCTTCTGCCCCTGTCACGAAAAGTATGAAAAAAGCGATAATGAATTTTTTCCCAAGTGTTGAACTGTTTGAGGCATATGGTTCTACTGAAGCTGGTTTAGTTACAATACTAAAACCAGAGGATCAATTAAGAAAACTCGGTTCTATTGGTTATGAAGCATTAGGTACCGATTTTGTGAAGCTTTTAGATGAGGATGGAAATGAGGTTCAAGTTGGGGAGGTTGGAGAACTTTATTCACGTGGACCGATGATGTTTGATGAATACTATAAAATGCCTGAGAAAACTGCAAGTTCATTTCGAGGAGAATGGTTCAGTGCTGGGGATATGGCAAAGTGTGATGAAGACGGTTATTATTACATTGTCGATAGAAAAGATAATATGATTATTACTGGTGGTGAACATGTTTTTCCAAGTGAATTACAGGAAATCATCTGCACTCATCCTGATGTATTTGATTCTGCAATTATAGGATTACCTGATGAAAAATGGGGGGAAAAAGTCACTGCAGTTGTTGTTCAAAAAAAGAATGCAAATATTGATGAAAAAACAATTATCGATTTTTGCAAGGATAAAATGGCTAATTACAAACGTCCAAAACAAGTTATTTTTATTAAAGATGAAGAGATGCCACGTACAGCTACTGGAAAAATTCTGCATCGCGTTCTTAGAGAACGTTATGCAAATAAGAAGGTATAAATTATGGAGAAATATAAATTGGGAGTTGTAGGTGCAGGACCAGTCGGAAGCATCATGGCAGTACATTTAGCAAAGGCAGGACATGATGTTACTATAGTAGATATCCTTAAGCCTCATCTAGATGAGATAAAGAAGAATGGACTTATCATCACTGGTTTCAAAGAATTAAAAGTTTCATTTCCGTGTAAAAATTTATGTTACCATATTAATGAAATGCGTGGAAAGAATTTCGATGGTGTATTTATTGCTGTTAAAGCATCTATGCTTTCTCAAATTTTACCTATGTTGGAAAATGTAGTGCAATCAGGTACTACTTTTATTAGCTTGCAAAATGGATTGGACAATGAAGATTTGATTGCCAATGTTTTCGGGAGAGGAAATACATTACGTATAGTTGTAAACTACGCTGGGAATCTTATCGACAATGGAAAAGTGCGGATGTCTTTTTTTAATGCCCCGAATTATATTGGTATGATCGATCCATCTGCTAAAGAAAAGGCACAAACATTTGCAAAGGTTATAACTAATGCTGATTTAGAAACTGTATATACTCTAGAAATTAAAAAATATGAATGGGAAAAGATAATACTGAATGCTGCATTAAGCCCTGTGTGTGCATTGACTAGAAGGACTATGAAACAAATGATGCAATTTACAGAAACTCGTGATCTTGCTGAGGCGATATTACGTGAAGGGATTGAAGTTGCAGCAGCGCATGGAATCCATTTTCAATCAAATTTCCTGGAATTCTGTATGAACTACCTGGATAAAGCAGGGCATCACAGAACGTCTATGCATGTAGATATAGAAAAACAAAGGCCAACTGAAATAGATTTCATTAATGATAAAATTGTGAAATATGGTAAGATCAAAGGTATCTCGACACCTATGAACTCCACAATTGTTGCTCTTATTAAAGGTTCTGAGCTTCCTGAATATATTGGGGCATAAGATAATGATAATTGGATAAGGGATTTTTGTTGCATTATGTGATTATTGGAAATGGCGGCGCAGGAGTTAGTGCGTTACAAACTATTAGAGAATTTGATACAAAATCTGATTTGACTCTTATTTCACGTGAGAAGTATCCTGCGTACTCTCCTTGTTCTCTTCCTAATTTACTAGCAGGTGAAATAACAAAGCCTATGATTTTTCGTTTTGAATCAAAATTCTATAACCGATTTAATGTTAAATTTATGAAAAATACAGAGGCACTTCAGATACTTCCAAAGTTGAGAAAGGTTAAATTAACAAATGGAAAAAATATTATTTTTGATAAGTTACTCATAGCAGCAGGCGCGAAACCTATTACTCCAAAGAAAATGAAAGGATTAGGGCTTTTTGGTGTGCATATTATGGGAACATTGGATTCCACTCTTAGTATATTGAATCATATAAAAAGAGGGGCACATAGAGCTGTGGTAGTAGGAGGTGGTTTTATGGGCGTTGAAACTGCAGTTATGCTGAAGAAAAAGGGTTTAAACGTCAGTATTGTTGAAATGCTTCCACATGTTCTTCTTAGAATGCTTGATGAAGATATATCTGCAAAGGTAGAAGAAATTCTCAAAGAGTATGATATTGATCTACTGTTAAATGATACTGTAAAGAGTATCAATGGTAAAAAAAAAGTTGACAGTGTATCCTTGAAAAAGAAAATATTACGATGTGATATGGTCATCATTGCTATAGGTGTCAAACCAAACATTGACATTCTTCGAGGTTCTGGTATCCGAGTAAATCAAGGAGTTATAGTTAATCCAAGGATGCAGACAAATAAAAAAAACATCTATGCAGCTGGTGACATTGCAGAGGTGCGAGAACAGATAGAAGGGAAACAAGGATCATTTGCTATATGGCCAAATGCTGTTGAGCAGGGACGAATAGCTGGATTAAATATGGCTGGTAAACCTACTATATATAATGGTGCTGAAGTAGTTAATGTTCTCGATGTGTTTAAAATCCCTATTATTGCTATGGGTTTTACCTCTAAAGAGATCGGCAAGTGTAAGGCTATTTCACGTTTTACTCCTTATTTCTCTAAGAAGATTCTTTTAAAAAACAACCGAATTGTAGGTCTTCAGTTCATTGGTACGATTCGGAATACTGGTACGTTTTATAGCCTCATGAAAAAAGGTTCGGATGTCAGTAGTTTTAAGGAACGATTATTAGATGACAATTTTTTAATTGCTCCTGATATTATTCTCCCTAAAAATGATGTATAAATTTGTATATAATTAACCAGCTATTGCACCAATAAGAAAGGTTATTCCAAAGTAAATAAGAATCGCTCTGAATATTACCATAATTGGTCTGCACCATTTTAATCCTATGATATTTATTTCTTTTTTTACTTAATAAGCAATACCAATAAGTCAAACGTAATCTATCCATATATGGCAAACAAATATGAAAATTAACCCAATTAAAGATGTTAATTCAAGAGCAAAATGAATAATAATAGAAAATACAACAACGCTATGAGCTATTGAGAATATAAATCTGCTATCAATATTTGTATTTTATAAAATTGTTGTAAAAAAGTGCACCAGAATTAAGAGCCCCTAAAGCAGTTAAAAGGATAATAAGGACAATAAAACTTATCATATCCAGAAAAGTGACCCTTATTTTTTACTTATTTCCAAAAAACGTTCAGCCATTTTCTTCCTTCGTTTTTCTAGCTCCTCTGTTTCATCAAGGTACTGAATTGCACCAGTTGAACAATATTTAACACATTTTGGGTCTCCTTCACAGAGGTCACATTTAATTATTTCATCATCAATTGTTGTTATTGCATTATATGGACAAAGAGATGCACAAAGTCTACAACCAATACATCTATCTGCATCTCTTATGACAATTCCATCTTTGATTTTATATGCATTTTGATGACAGAATTTCAAGCAAACTGGATCATCACATTGGAAACAAACTATCGGAAATTCATATCTATTAAATTCATCCCTTACAACAGTAATTGCAGCTTTTTTTGGATTACATTCACCAAATTTACTAAGAGAACAAGCAATAGAGCACTCACGGCATCCTGTGCATTTTTCAGGATAAATATAAAGTCGTTTCAAACCAATACCTCCAGTTCTTTAACTCGTTCTTTTTTTACAATTCCGTTATTTGTCCAATTACGAATTTTATAATACCGTGTGAGCATATTGTCAAATTCTTTTCTATCAATGTGATGTCCTTTTGATAATTTCAATGGCATTGGGTCATCAAAATATCTTTTTGGTAATGTATCATCTTTTCGTGAAATTCCTTCACGATTGTTAAACATTCTTTCAATATCAATAATCCGTTTTCCAACTTCTTGTATATCCTTTTCACTAAAAGACCAACCTGATGCAGAATGAATTAATTTTTTCATCCAAGTGTAATCAATAAAATGTGGACTATTGAAACCATGACAAATAAATTTGCATATTCCAAGACTGTCAATTGCAGCAAAAATATTATCTGAAAAATAAACTGTTTTTTCTTTTGCAACATATGACGTTGGATCATTATTAATGTTTTTTCCGTAAATTTTTTCTTTTACTTTTTTTGGTAAATGTAGAAAAATTTCCAGTGTTGGTCTACTTCTTAAATGATCTGCTCCTCTTGAAGCAGTGGCTATTCCTAGTGCGAATGCCTTTATGTATCGGCAATCATGTGGATCACTTTGTGGTAAACCTTTAATAGCAATGAGATAATCTTCCGATTTCTTTCCAAATCGCTTAACATTCCTTGTGCTTTCTGCTAATATATCTCCAAATCCTTCTCTTCTTGATATTTTATATAATAAATTTTTTATAAGGTCGAAATCACCAAAATGGAGGCTATCTTTTGTTATTTTCTTGTTGATAATACCTTTTTCATAAAGCTCAATTGCCCAAGCAAGTATTGTGCCAGAAGAAGATATATCCAACCCTAATTCATTACAAATGTTACTCAGTTCTATCACATGAGCTGTATCTTCTATACCAAGGTTTGCTCCTAGGAGTCCTAATGCTGTATACTCCGGTCCTTCTCCACCTAATTTATTTCTATGACGACAATGAACAATACAGGATGAACAAGATATCATTTTTTCTACAAAGGTTTCAACAACCTCAGCATTTAAGGAATCTGACCAAGCGTTCAGCTGACTGTTTTTAGTTCTAATAGCACCTAAAACATTACTTACCTCATATAAAAGAGGAGTACCAACAGTTCCAAGAATCGAAGTAATTTTTGATTTCATAATATAATCTTTGAGTTCCTCGACGGTCTTGAGCATTTCTTCAGGATTTTCAATTTCAATTCCATCTGTTCCTCTAGCAGCAATAGCTTTCAAATTTTTAGAGCCCATTACTGCTCCTAAACCACATCGACCCGCTGCATTCTTTACACCTGTTCGCACACAAGCAAATCTAACTAAATTTTCACCAGCAACACCACAAACAGCAGCTTCGATATGCCCTAGATTTTTTCGAAGTGATTGCTGAACATCTGTTGTGTCCATGCCCCAATAATCTTTTGCATCGCCAATTTCGATTTTACCGTCTGATACATAAAGATAACTAGGCAATTTTGCCTTACCCTTGATAATAAGTCTATCAAATCCTGCATAACGAAGTTCTGCAGCAAAATATCCTCCACAATTAGAATCACCAAGAATTCCGGTTTCAGGTGACTTGGCAGAAACATTAAAGCGACTAGAATTTGGAACTAAAGTTCCAGTTAGAAAACCTGTACCAAAAATTAAAACGTTTTTTGGAGAAAAAGGGTCAATTCCAGGTTCGATCATATTATAAAGGTAATAACTATTTAGACCTCTTCCTCCTAAAAATTTCTTTTTTAGGGAGTCAGGAGTTTGTTTAATTGTAATTTTTCTTTTTGATAAATCAATTATTGCTAGTTTTTTTCTTTTCATATGTTATGCTCTCACAAAGGCATTATATTTTTTTTCATCACCAATTGTTGTAGGAGGTCCATGACCTGTATAAACTATTGTATCATCAGGAAGCGAGTAAAGTCGTTTTCTAATTGAATTTTTTAAATCCTCAAACGACCCTTTTCTAAAATCTGTTCTACCAATACTACCTTGGAAAAGAGTGTCACCTCCAAAAAGTATTCGATCATAAAGAAAGCAAACACCACCTGGCGAGTGACCAGGTGTATGAATAACTTTAAATTCAAACTTACCAATTTTTATCTTATCACCATCTTCTATAAATCGATCTGGTTTTGGTGGTTGTTGAATATGAACACCCCATCGAAGTGCTGCATTTTTTCCATCTTCAATAAAAAAGAAATCATCCTGATGCGCAAGAAAATCTGCACCAAGAGCAGTTTTCAATTCAGCTACAGCTCCTATATGATCAAAATGACCATGTGTTGCAAGGATGTACTTGATCTCAACATCCATTTCCTTAACTTTTGTAAGAATAATGTCTGCGTCATCACCAGGATCAATAACTGCACCAAGTTTTTCTTTATCATCATAAATAATATAACAATTAGAAAACAAAGGTCCAACAATTAATGGTTCTACTTGAAGTTTAGAAGAGCTCATCCAGTTCATCACCTCCACTTGGCATCTCTCCATATTGTCTAATGAATTGCTGAAGAAGCTCACTTTCACGTTTTGAATACATCGGGTCTTCTTCATATTTAAAAAATTTGATATTATTACTAGATTCAAGTTTTTCCAATAGCATCTGTCTTAGGTTAGATGTTCCTTTAATTTCAACAATATTCTTATTTTTATCATATAGAGTGAACACTCCTGCTTTCTCTGGAACTGTATCAATATTTTCTGCAATGAATAATGTCATTTTTTCAGGTGGTTTAGGAATCTCCGATAGATATAGACATAAATCACATTGAAAGCATCTTGCAGCTTCGTTAACAGCTTTGTCTAAATCAATGGATAATTCTATTTTTTCAAAACTTGAAATGCGTTTTTTCAAATCGATTGTTGGAATTATCATTCTTTTTTTAAGAAAGATTTCCTGATCGTTTATCAAAGGTTTTGGTTTTTTCTTATCAATTTTTGTATCTTCTTTTTTACCTCCAAGATATATATGAATTTGAATTGCTGCTTTTCGACCCATTGCAATTGATTCAACAACAGATGATGGACCAATAGCATCTCCACCTATAAAAACACCTTTTTGAAGACTGAGATTGTTTTTATTATATATTGGCCATCCTTTAGAATCAATTTTAATTCCATTTATTGTATCAATCTTTTGACCTATTGCTACAATAACATTATCAAAATCAAGTGAAAAATTACTATTATCAATTGGTATTGGACATGGTCTTCCAGATTCATCCTTTGGACCTAACTTAATTTTAATAAATTCTATTTTTAAACTATTTTTACTAGGATTAATCGATATTGGTGAACAAAGAAATTGAAATTCAACTCCTTCGTCTTTTGCTTGCTTTATTTCTTCTGAATATGCTGGCATTTCTGTTTCAGTTCTTCTGTAAAATAATGTGACTTTTGATCCAAGACGTAAAGCAGATCTTGCTGCATCAATTGCTGTATTTCCTCCTCCGATTACTGCGACTTTATTTCCTAGATTTACTTTATCAAAATTTTCATCACCATAGATATTTTTGAAAAATCTCAATGCTTCAATTACTCTAGGATTTTCTTCACCTTCTATGTTCATCTTTGGTTCTTTTTGAGCGCCAATTCCAACAAAGACTGCATTGTAATTTTGATTTAAAAGTTCTTCAATTGAAGAAATTGTATTATTTAGTTGAATATCAACTCCCATATTTTGAATTATATTTATTTCTTCTTCAAGAACTTCCCTTGGTAGTCTGAAATTTGGAATTCCATACCTAAGCATACCACCAGGTCTGCTTTTTGCTTCAAAAACAGTAACTTCATGACCCCATCTTGCTAGATAAAAAGCACAGCTAAGTCCTACAGGTCCAGAACCAATTACTGCAACTTTTTTATTTGATTTCTTATTTACCTTATTAAGTTTTATATCTTTTGTTTGTTCAAATGCTAAACGCTTTAGTACTCTTATTGAAACAGCTTCATCAAGTTTATTACGTCGACATTCTGATTCACATGGGTAATAGCACACATATCCTAATGTTGCAGGAAAAGGAACTGTTTCATACATTGTAGTAAGAGCTTCAGAATAATTTCTTTCAGCAATCTGCCTTAAAAATCTTGGAATATCAATATGGGCAGGACAATGCTCTTGACACGGTGTTTGATCTTGGCTTTTTTCAATAATACCAAGAAGCGCTCCAGTGGGACAAACCTCAACGCATAATCCACAAAATTGACATCCATTATCTATTAATTTTTTTGGGAAAAAAGAATAATCGATAAGTTTAGGAGGAAGTGGAAGTGTGCCCAGTGCTTTTATACCCCGAACATCCTCACAAACTCTAACACAACGTCCACAACCAATACATAGATTGTAATCACGAACAATAATTGGGTTGTCTTCAAATTTTGGAAGGTTTTGAGGTTTATAACGAGGTGTATTTTCAGGTATTCCTATGTAATCGGCAACTCGTTCAAGCTCACAATCACCTAGTTTAATACAACATCGCTCTGACAAAGGAACATTCAGGGAACATGGTTCTCTAGCGCATCCTTCTTTTTCAGCACATACTAGACATGCATGTGGATGATTTGCCAGTATCTTTGCTAATTTTTCTTGGCGGATTTTCTTAATCTTTGGTGAGTCTGTGTTAACCTTTAAACCTGGTTTTACAATTGTATCACAAGCAAGTACTGGCTCATTTACTCCTTCGAGTTCTATAGTACATAGTCCACAAGCCCCATAACTTGGAATATCAGGATGATAACAAAGTGAGGGAATGTAGATATCTGCGTTTAACGCAGCTTCAAGAATACTTTGATTGCTTTTACATTCGATATCTTTACCGTTAATGTTGATTTTGATTGATTGCGCGCTTATGTCTATAAAAACACCTACCAAGAATGAGTAATAGCATTTGGTTCGCAAGCATTTATACAAGGAGGAATTGTATCTTTATTTGGTTTACAAGGTGCACAGGTATATTTTATTTTCTTTCGTTCAGCTTCTGTTACAAAAGCTACTTTTTGATCAGATAACGGATCGTTTTCATCCTCCCCTACTGCCATTACATCAAATGGACATACTTCAACACATTTACCACACCCAGTGCATTTATCTGTATCAATTGTTATGAAATAATCCCCAGATCCATCCTTGTAACCATAATTTGCAAGCATTTTTTATCACATCTATTTTTTTCCCTTATCATATAATGCTTTTGCAAATAATGCAGCACCAAGGGCTCCTGCAATTTGAGGGTCATACTTTGAAGTTTCCATTATTTTTATTCCAACTTCTTTTTCAAGTCTTTTTACAACTCCTTTGTTTTTAGATATTCCACCAGTAATTGCAAAATCTTCTTCAACACCAATCCGCTCTAGAAGTGTCATAATTCTATGTGCCATTGCAGAGCAATACGCTGCAAGCACCTTATTTTTTGGCCAACCTTCCCGTAGTAGACCAGTTGCTTCAGTCTTTGCATAAACAACACAAGTACTACTAACTGGTGGAGGCTCTTTATCAATATCAAAAGATAAATCTCCAACATCATTAATTGATACTCCAAGAAGATCTGCAAATACTTCCATACCCCGACCTGTGCCTGCAGCACATTTATCATTCATTAGGAAATTTGTAACTTTTCCTCTTTCATCACAGTGAATTGCTTTACAGTCTTGACCACCCATATCAAGTATTGTTCGAACAGTTGGACCGTACATAAAATTACCACCTCGTGCATGACATGCAATTTCTGTTATTGCTCTCTGGCTAAATGGAACATTTACTCGACCGTAACCTGTTCCAACAGTATAAACAATATCTTCAAGTTTTAGTCCTGTTTTTTCCATAGCCCAGTTTATTGCTTTCATTGCAGAATCGGGGCTATCAGAACCAGTTCTCATATTAGAATAAGCATAAAGCTCACCATCTGCAAGAATTACTGCTTGTGAGCTAACTGATCCAACATCTATACCTGAAGTAATAACTTTTCCTTTCCAATCTATATCAGGATTAGTCCATCGCGATTCAGTCCATCTCCAAAATTCAGGTTTATCTACCATATTATTTACCTCCTTTCCAACCAGCTGCAGCAAGAGCCGCACCTAGTGCTCCAACATACTCAGGATCCTTTGGAACTACTACTTCAAGTCCAAGATCTTTATTTAACGAATCAACAAAACCTATATTTTTTGCCACACCACCTACTAAAACAACATCTTTGTTAAAACCAATTTTTCTAATCATTGAAGATATCCTACTAGCCATTGCATCATGAACTGCTCTAGCCATATTTGCTTTTGAAACCTTGTTATGAACCATAGTTACAACTTCTGATTCGGCAAATACAGTACATTGTGCATTCATTGGAATTTCCTCTGTTGATTTTAATGAAAGTGGTCCAAGTTCTTCGAGAGATACCTCTAGTGCTCGTGACATTGCCTCTGTAAATGCACCAGCACCAGCTGCACATTTTTCATTTACCTCAAAATCTAAAATTTTACCTGTTTCATCACATCTCATGCCACGTCCTTCTTCTGCTCCAACATCAATAACACTTCTTGTCGCTGGATGAAGAAATACAGCACCGAGTGAATCGCATCCTACAACTGATTTAGTTTCATCATAAAATGGTGCTAATTTTTCACCAGTTCCAGTCGAAATTACTTTGTCAAGATCATCCTTTTTTATATCTGCTTCTTTCAAAGCCTTATTAATTGCATCTAGTGCACTTTTTTTTACTTCAAAACCTGCTAGAACATTTGATTTTGCAATTATTTTATTGTCTTTTAAAATTACAACTTTAATATTTTTCGCACCTAAATCAATTCCCATAGTAATCATAATTTTTCCTCCAATTATTTGGCACCTAAAGTTTCCATAAATGCATTAATTTTTGCTTTTGTTCTTGCCTCATCAAACTCACGCTCATCTGCATTATTTCCTTCAAAAGCCATTACAGGGAAACCTGCATCAAGAAGAGCGAGTCTATTTTCAGCAATACCTAAAGTAAGTCCTTCACAACCCCTATTATAATGAAGCATTACTCCATTTAGCTTCCATTCTTTAGCAATTCTTATCATCATATCACTTTTTAAATGACAAGAATAAAAATGCTGCCATTCAGGCTTATGAAGCTCATATTTAACATACTCATAAAGTGCTTGATCCCTATTTGAGAATTCAACATCAGGAATTGTTTTAGCTCCCCAAGTACCATCTTTTTTCACTTCCCATTGACCAATAAGACCAAAGGTATAAAGTGAACCAATACTTACACAACCAAATTTCTCAAGATACCTAAATATGCTTAGAAAACTCCATGGAGGTTGGGTATCAGACATTACTCTGAATTTTTCATTAGGAACTGCAGCTATTCCTTTTTTTACTCTTTCATTAACTTCAGGAAGTAGTGATTTTTCATAAAAATCTGCAACTTGTTTGCCTGCTTTTTGAAGTGTTCCAAGTACATAAAGTGAATAAATTGATTTTTCATCAAGAGGAGCAGGTATTGCTTTATTTAAATTGCATATTTCTGCCCAAGTTGATGTTGATATAAAGTGATTTTTTATTGCTTTGTATAATAGCTCATCATTATAATCTCTTTTAGTTACTTTTTCTAAAAACTTAATTCCATCCTTTAATTGCTCAACAACATATTTGATTTTGCTATCTGTTAATTCATTAAATGGACCAACAGCATTATCAACTGAAAACATTGGAATTTTACCTTCAAGATCAGATACTACTTGGTACCATTTTGCATGAGAGCAACAGATATGATCCTGCCAGATAAAATCAGGTTTTGGAAATCCTAATGCTTTTACTCCCTGAAATCTTGGTTTAAATTCTCCTTTCTCATCATATCCAAAAGGATATTTGTCAATAATAATTGAACCCCAATAATTACGCATATATGAGCATAGATCTCTTGGATAACCAGCTTTTTCTGCAGCTTCCATACATTCTAAAGAAAGTTCCTTATCAAAAGCTAGTGTAGCACCATATGGTTCACTTGTGATTGGATATAAATCATCTCCAAGACCTGCAGGAATTGCATCAAATGTCCAAGCACCTCCTGCCCATCTAAGACCCCCCTTATCATGTGCTTCTGCATAATCCTTGTAATATTTCATTCGAATTTGTTTTGCTTCATCCCAACATTTAAGTTTCTCAGTTGGATATTTTGCCTCTTGTTCCATGTTTTTCACCTCCTAAAACAAATCCTCCTCACCAATCATTTCAAGAAATGCTTCCACTCGAATCTTAAACTGACCAACTGGAACAGTCACATCAAACTCTAAAAACAAAGTTGGAATTCCAGCCGCTTTAAGTGCTTTTTGGATTGCAACAAAGTCAAGCTCATGTGGATCACAGAATTTTTGTTGCATAATAATTACACCATCAACCTTCCAATCCTTACACATTTGTAATATATGAGGAATTCTTTTTCTTTCCTCCCAATCTTTTGAAGGACATGGAATTCTATCAATATATCTTGCCGCAATTGCAGCCAATGGGTCTTTTCCATTTTTTACTTCGTTCCAAAAATATCTAGAACCTGTGCAGTGATCATCAATTACAAAAGTAGCACCACAGTTTTCCACCATGTTCATAAAAACAGTATCATCATCTTCAGAACCTAGAATCATTAGACGGCTACCTACTTCTCTAGAAGGTGTATGATTTTCAAGTTTTCGTAACAGGTCTTTTAACATTTTGTTATGTTCTGTTTTATCTGTCATTTGCATAGCAATGACAATTTCCATAACTTCTTCACCCGTAATTGGAGGATTATCTTTTTTTCGAAGCTCATAAAGCTTTTTCATTAAGCGACGGTTTTCGTTATAAACTTCTATAGCATTTTTCAAATCCTTATCTGTTATTTTTTTTTCAATCCAGTTCTCAATCTCCTTTTTAAAAACCTTGTATTCTTCAGTTAAGAATTCATATGAATGTCTACTCTGTACTTTATGAGGCATACAAAGAAACTTTTCAAATTCAACAGGTCTATGTTTTATCCAACTAGTATATGTTTGTCTAATATGAAGACAAGATTGAGCAATCATAAGACCATCCAAGTACTCATATCTATTTTTTAATCCTTGAGCAAGACAATCTCTACAAAAAGGGCAAAACATCGCAAATATGTGAGGCTCAGTTACATCCTGTGGTTCATGACTACCAAGGATTCTAACAGGTAGTATTCCACCAGCATACAATATTTCTTCAGGGACATAAGTACAAAAATATCCCATTATTTTACCTTTATTTTTCTCCTTCCATTCCTTAGCATATTTATGTCTGTTTTTTTCCAAATCTTTGAACTGTTCAATTAATTCCATATTATAATCCTCCTATTATTTTGATTTATATTCTAAGTTTATGAAACCACTTTTATCAAATCCAATTGATTTGAAAAAAGATATTAAATCTCCACTATCCCATTTAACAGAAGTATAAACCCTTTTGATTCCTTCTTCTTTAAATGATTTAATTAAAAAGTCACCAAGTTTTTTTCCTATACCTTTACCCATAAATTTAGGTGCAACTTCAATCATTTCGATCCAACCAGACCGCTCAACACCAAATACCCATTCCTTTATTCCACCTATTACAAAACCTACAATGTTATTTTCTTTCTCTGCAACAATACATGTTTTAGGATTTTTTTTGATAGAAGAGATAAATAAGTCCTCAATCATATATTTAGTACCCTGCCCAAGACCTTCTCTAATAACTTTACTGTGAATTTCAGCAGCTTGACTAATATCGTTTATTTTCATTGGTCTGATAGTAATATTTGTCATAATATTCAACCTCAATCAATTCTTATAATTTTGACTTTTTTTTCAATCCAATCTGGTGGAAGATAAATACGACCACTATTACCACATTTCTTTACAATTTTCTCAAGCATCTCTTGACCATATACTTCAAACTTAGTTGGATTATCCATAAAATCCCCTAGTTACATTATAGCTATAATGTAACTACATTTAAAACTTTGTATTATTTTATTATTAAGTAAAATATTAAGACATAACCAAAAAGTAAAATAAATTAATGGAGTATACTATTGTAACTCTCTTTATAAATAAATGGAGATATGAAATGGAATTAGAAGGGAAAACTGCTATTATAACAGGTGGAAGTCTTGGAATTGGTGCTTCAATAGCTGTTGAACTTGCTCGAGCAGGTGCAAATATTGCTATCAATTATCGAAAACATGAAACTGAGGCAAAAGAAGTTGCTAAACAAATTCAGAAACTTGGTAAAAAATGTCTTGCAATTAAAGCAGATGTTACAAATTATAATGATGCTGAGTTAATGTTTAAACAGGTGAAGAAGGAAATTGGTAGGATTGATATTTTAGTTTGTAATGCTGGTATCAATATAGATCGTGTTATTTGGAAAATGAGTGAAAAAGACTGGGATAACGTAATTAATGTAAATCTAAAAGGATATTTTATATATAACAAACTAGCATCAGAATACTTTAAAGAACAGCGATTTGGTAAAATAGTAAACATCACCTCTATCAATGGCTTGAGAGGAAAATTTGGTCAAACTAATTATTCTGCATCAAAAGGTGGAATTATTGCACTTACTAAAGCCCTTGCAAAGGAAGTTGGAAAGTTTAATGTAAATGTTAATGCAGTTGCTCCTGGAATGGTAATGACCGAAATGGCAAAAAATATGCCGCCAGAGTTTCTACAAAAAGCAGTAGATGAAACTGTACTCGGTCGTATTGCTACAACAAAAGATATTGCAAACGTTGTTGTATTTTTATGTACTGAAAAAGCAAGACATATAACAGGTGAGGTAATCAAGGTTGATGGAGGCCAATATATATAGATAGTTGGTGAAATAAGTGAAGGTAGGAATTGTTGGTATTGGTCATGGAAAATTTGGCAATCGAAGTGATGCAACTGTTCAAGAACTTGCTTTTGAACCATTCAAACTAGCTATTGATGATGCTAAAAATCTAAGAAGAGAAAACATTGATGCACTTGTAGTTGGATCAGTTCCAGAATATCATATGCAAAGATCACTTCCTGGCGTTGTTGCTGAATATGTTGGAATGAATCCTAAATCAACCTGGCTTACAGAAGCAGCATGTGCATCTGGTAGTGCAGCGATTAGAACAGCATATATGGCTATAAAGTCTGGAATGCATGATATTGTTGCAGTAATTGGTGTCCAAAAAATGAGGGAACTCTCTACTGCAGAAATTCTTGCACTAATGGGTAGAGTTGGAGACGTTCAATGGGAATCAATATTTGGTACAACATTTCCTGGATATTATGCACTATATGCTAATAGGCATATGTTTGAGTTTGGTACAACTAGAGAACAAATTGGGCTTGTTGCATTAAAAAATCATTATTATGGATCAATGAATCCAAATGCATTCTTCCAAAAAGAAATTACAATGGAAAAAGTACTAAGATCTGATGATGTAGCATATCCACTGAAAGTTTTTGATTGTTGCGCCAATGCTGATGGAGCTGCATGTATAATAATGGCAAATGAAACAAATACAAAAAAATATACAGATACACCTATCTGGTTTGAAGGATTAGGATCTGCATCAGCAGAAATGTCTGTTCTTAGAAGACCAAATCTTGTTGAAATCCCAAGTGCTATTGAAGCTGCTAAACAGGCATATAAACAAGCAAAAGTAAAACCATCAGATATTCAAGTAGCTGAAGTTCATGATTGTTTTACAATAGCAGAAATCATGGCATATGAAAACCTTGGGTTTTGTCCTAAAGGAAAAGGTGGAAAATTCATTGAAGAGAAACAATCATATATTGGTGGTAAAACACCAGTTAATGTAGATGGAGGGCTAAAAGCAAAGGGTCATCCTGTTGGGGCCACAGGTGTTTCTATGGCTACTGAAATCGTAAAACAATTAAGGGGAGACGCTGGAAAACGACAAGTCTCAGGAGCAGAGATTGGACTTACACATAATGTTGGTGGTATAGGACAGTACACATTTGTTCATATATTAAAGAGGTGAAATAAACGCCGTTTAAATACTTTGGAAAAATAAATTTTACTCCTTATACAAAGGTTGACGCATTTGCAGATTATCTTCAAAAAGGGAAACTCATGGGTACAAAATGTAAGAAATGTGGTGAGATATATTTTCCTCCGAAGGCAGATTGTATAAAATGCATGAATGATAAAGTAGACTGGATAGAATTTTCTGGTAAAGGTACGCTCCATAGTTATGCAAAAATATTTGCTGCTCCAAAAGGATTTGAGGATATGGCTCCATATACAATAGGTGTTGTTGATCTAAAAGAGGGTGGGCGATTACTATCCTGGTTAAAAGATATTTCAGATAGGGAAATAAAAATCGGTATGCCGGTAAAGGTTGTACCTCGTATTTTTGAAGAAATTCAGGAAATTAAACTCTACTATACAATAGAAAAACTCTGAACATTATAAGACTTTTAGCTTTCATGCTTCAATAGATTTTTTTGGTTTTGGAAGAACATCCTCAATTAATTCTTCATCAAAAGGATGACCTTCTGCTAGTAACTGTCGATATTTAATAAAATCTATGACATCTTTACCCGTAAGTTTTTTATTATTAAAGGCATGGAATCCTATAAATGCTTCAGTTGCCATATTCGCCGAAAGCCAATGGCGGTTCGCAAGCTTTGTCTGATCCCAGAAAAACTTCTTTTTCAACCTTATACCATCTATAGATTTGATCAAACATCCAGGCATAAGATTTGTAAATGTCCAAACTACATTGTTTATAGACTTATCAAGAAGTTCAAAGTCAGTAGGGGTGGATTTTATGAGTTCTTTTGCCTTTTCTGATGCCTCTCCTTTAACAAATTCACCATAGACGATTTCACCATCCTCTACATATTTATCTGTTATAACCAAAGGGTTTCTTATAAATTTATTACCTTGTTTTAGCACAGGGAGTACTTTACTTATAAGACCAACACGTTTCATTTTATAGGCGGACCACATTTCGCATGAGATGCAGTTCCACATTGCATCTTCAATTCCTAAAAACCATGGGAGAAAATCTGTTGAACCACCATCAGGTGCAGAACCATGTCTTGGTCCAGCTTGTCCAAATATTGCTAAATCCGATGAAATGGCGATGTCACATGCCATACCTATTTCTTGTCCACCAGCAATCCGCATTCCATTTACTCTACATATAGTAGGTTTTTTACAATTTAAAATTGCATCTACCATAGAATTGAACAAATCCATATATAAACCATATTCATTTGGTCGTCCACTGTAGTATTCAGCATATTCTTTTGTATTTCCTCCAGTACAAAATGCTTTATTACCAAATCCTGTGAATATTGCTGCAACTACACTTCGATCTGTTGATGCTCGATTAAATCCTGCGATAACACCTTTTACCATATCTGTTGTATAAGAATTGTATTGTTGTGGATTATTCAAAATAATCCAAGCTGTATTCAAACCTTTTACTTCATTACCATCTTGGTCAACTATTGGTCGCAACTCATACTTTGTACAAGGTGGTTCTGTACCAAAATGCTCATTACCCCATATATCGTGGTCTTTTAATTTATTATCTCGTGGTAACCATTCTAAAGTCATTTCAATCCTTCCCATAACTTAGAATTTTAATTAATCAACGAAATGTTATTACCTTATTTATATCTTTTTTAGTTATAAAGTCAACAAATATTACTAAAATTTTATGGTAAAACAAATGCTATTTTGACATTGATTTTATATGGTTTTTATGGTTTAATCTGTCAAATGAGAAATCTGTATATACAAATAAAATTATATACTTAAGTTCTATATCACCGAACTAGAGGGAGAGCATGAAAGCCGCAGTTTTATATGGAAAAGAAGAACTGAATATTGTAAATGATTTTGATGACCCAGTTATGAAAAATTCAGATGTATTAATACAATCGAAATATGGGGGATTATGCAGTACAGACCGCAGTCTCTATCGTGGTTTTGTACCATTTAAACCACCTCTTATTTTAGGACACGAAATCGCTGGTGTGGTTAAAGAATTGGGAAAGTCTGCTACTGGTTTAAATATTGGAGATCATGTTATTATCCCACCTGTTTATCCAGGTTGTGAGAATGAAACCTGTCAATCTTGCAAAGAAGGATTGACCAATAGATGTAAAAAATCAGTTTTTATTGGGCATGGTGTACATGGTGGTGATGCAGAATTTATCGCTGTGCCATCAAAATATACATTTAAAATTAATCAAGACGTACCTTTAGACGAGGCATGTATTATTCCAGATGCAGTTTCAACACCATTTCACGCATTAAAAAGCAGATCTATCCCATTACATATACTACAAAATATATCAAATCCTCACAAATTATTAGAACAAAAGAACCATTGGCTACATGGAAAAAACGTCGTAATTTTTGGTGTCGGCGGTATTGGCGGACCAACTGTGAACCTTGCTGCTAAATATTTCAAAGCAAAAAATGTTGTTGCTGTAGACATTTTTGATAAAAAACTTGAGTTTGCTAAAAAACTAGGTGCCACGCATACTGTTAATTCTAAATCATTTTATGAGGACAAAAGTATTGCTATAAAAGAACTCACTGGAAAGGATAAAATAAATGCGGTTTCTGAATTAGCAAAGCATATCAGTTCACATCTTGCAGAAGATAAGTTCCAAGTAGATTGTGTAGTTGACTGTTCAGGTGTCTCTGATACATTTCCTGTAGCTGTTGAAACAGCTAGTAAAAACCGAACCATTATTCAAGTTGGATGGCCGCCAAGACCTGTTAATGAGTTTTTAAATCGAAAAATCATGGATAAATATCTAACCATTAATGGGACATGGGCTTGCCCAATGAATGAAATGAAAGAGATTATAACAGCAGTTGAAAATAAACAAGTTGATCTAAATCTACTAGTAACTAACAAAGACTATACAATGGACAAATTAGAAAATGCAATATATGACCTAGAAGCAGGTAAAATACTTGGTAGAGCAACAGTCAATATGACGTGAAATTAGGGAGTAGAAAATAATGGATTATAAAACCATAATTGTAAAAGAAAAAGATATGATTGGTGAAATCACATTAAATAGACCACCAGTGAACATATTAAACATCGAGATGATGAAAGAAATAAACAATGCACTTAAGGATTTCCAGAAAAAAAATTTGAAGGTTCTTATTCTTAATGCACATGGCAAGGCATTCTCCGCTGGTGTGGATGTATCAGATCATACAAAAGAAAAAGTAAATGAAATGATCCAAGTTTTCCATGATATCTTTAACAATCTCAATAAAATCAATGCTCTAACAGTTGCACTAGTTAATGGAGTGGCATTGGGTGGAGGATGTGAGGTGGCAATATTCTGTGACATAGTTATTGCCTCAGAAAAATCCAAATTTGGACAACCTGAGATCAAAGTTGGTGTACTTCCTCCAGTAGCAGCTGCTATTTTTCCAAAGCTGATTTGGAATAAAAAGGCGCTAGAGTTAATGGTAACAGGAGATATAATAAGTGCAAATGACGCAAAAAATCTTGGGCTAATAAATCATATTCTACCTGTTGAGAATTTTGAGTTGGAAGCGAAAAAATTCATCAATGAAAAGTTAGCAGCCAATAGTGCAGTTATTTTAAAGCTTACAAAAAGAGCATTTATAGAGGGAGCTACACGTAACTATGCAGAATCAATAAAAAAAATTGAAGACATTTATTTGAATGAACTTATGAAAACCAAAGATGCAAATGAGGGACTTGCTGCATTTCTGGAGAAACGCCAACCTATTTGGAAAAATGAATGAAACATATATATCATCCTATGATTTATTATAATTGTTTTTAAAGTTGTTTAAAATGAAGGTTGCTAAAATCAAAGGACTATATTTTGAAATTCCTGATAAAAGAATTTGGTATAGTTTTTTCAATAGCCCGTACCCCGGACATAAACATGGAACAGCAATAGACATTTACTACCCAGATAAAGCACTCTTTCCCTTTGAAGAAGGTAAAGTTAAAGAGATTAAAAAAATTAGAACACCTCAACATGTATCAGCAAGAGTTGATTACTTAATCCTCGTAGAGGTTAAAGAGCTTTATTTAAAGATCCTTCATGTGAAACCAAATATTAAAGTAGGGGAAATGCTCTATTTAGGAGATAGTATTGGCAGATTAATTGTTTCAGGATTTTTCAGACCATGGTCAGATATGCATGCACATTTTGAACTAAGAGAAAAACATGATAAATATCGTGCAAGAGGAGGGTTTTTAATAAATCCCATAATTTTAAAGCTAGTACCAACAACTTTAGGAGATGAATTTGAGATTGTTGAAAGAAAAAAAGAGTATTATTTGTTAGAACCTATAAATAAGGGAGAAAAAAATCTAACACCTCTAACCTATTATGGTAATTCAATTGAGGGAGGTTTACCACATTATAATTATGGAGCTGTCTTTAAAGGAGAAGATAAATTACAGTTTTTTAGTAAAGAGATTCAACTTAAAGAAAAACTGCCAACTGGAAATAAACTTTTTGAAACCAGATTTAACATTTTAGCAAATGACCAACACATTATAGGAATCGGTGTCTATTGCAACCAAAAGAAAATAAAAATGATTGGTGGAGATTTCAGAGAAGGTGAGGTTGTAAAAATTAGGTTAAACTAAAGTAATTACATTTTCTAGAATTTTTAGATATAGTGAAAATTCTTTCTTTTTGTGGAAATTTCTAGTAATTCATAAGATACGATTTAAATAAAAAATATTTATTTTCCTTTGAAGGTAGGTCTCTGCCGTGTTAGTACAGAACTTAATCCTTCAAGGGCGTCCTGTGTCGAAAAGATCTCTGTGAGATAATGAAGTTCAAGGTCTAATCCCTCATGTAAATCAAGGTTGCTACCTTTATCAATGATTTGGTTAGCAAGTTTTATAGCAAGAGGTGCCTTATAAGAAATAGTCTTTGCAATCTTTTTTCCAAGTTCATTTAAATCATCCTCTCCTGATAATACTCTCTGTATATTATTATCCGAGAAATACTCTTTGATTCGCTTAAAATCTTCTGGTAATTCAATCATTCTTTTGCTTGATTTTTTCAAAATATTTTTCTTGTTGATCAATTCTATTATCTTTTGATCTATTTTATCAGACGGCACAATATATTCAAATAAACCTATTGAAGTAGCGTTTTTTGCATCAAGTGTCTTACCTGTAAATATCAAGTATTTCGCAAGCTCCTTTCCTATATATTTTGTGGTTCTCTGAGTACCACCCAATCCTGGGTAGATACCAATGCCGGTCTCGGGAAATCCAATACTTCCATTTTCAGTAGCAACTATTGTATCTGCAACAAGTGCTATTTCAGCACCACCTCCTAAGGCAAGACCATCAAGTTTTGCTATTACCAATTTTTTTGAGTTATCTATTTTGTTGAGAACCTCATGACCGTATCGTGTAAATCGATATATATCATCTATCTTGTTTTTTTCTATCTTATTAATAAAATATTGTATATCAGCGCCAGCGATAAATGCTTTACCGGCACCTTCTAAAATAATTGCTTTGATATTTAGATTATTTTCTGCTATAGTAAACTGTTTATCAAGCTGGGAAATCACCTCTTCATTTATTGCATTCATAGCATCTGGTCGATTGATACATATTCTTGCAATATTATCCTTGATTTCAAGGTTTACATAGTTAAATGTCCATTGTTTATTTTGTTCATATTTTTGTTTTAAAATTGGGGATATCTTCAACATTGGATATTTTTTTATAAACTTTGTAACAATTTCATATGAACGTTTAATTCCATATTTGTTCATCAATTCAAATGGACCTAAACCCCATCGTAGACCGACTTTAGCACCTCTGTCGATATCCTCGATACTTGACACCTTTTCTTCTAAAAGTATACAAGCTACTATGAAAACTGCACCTAGAAGACGTTCTTCTATAACATCTGATTTTGAGATATCAATTTCACCTTTTAAATCCCAATTTTCATGTTTTTCAAACTGTTGTGTAAGGCAATTACTTGGTTGATAAAATTTTCCAAATTTATTTCCCAATCCAACAGCAGAATGATATGCAATTGGAATGCCTGTTACATTCATTAACTCAAATGGTCCCATACCGATATTAAAAATCTTTTTTGCAATCACATCTATTGTAGGAATATTGGTAACACCTTCCTCAAGAAACCTTGTGGATTCATTAAGCCATGGTACAAAAAATCGGTTTACTGCAAATCCTGCTGCGTCGTTCACTTGAATAGCTATTTTACCAATTAAACGAGAAAAATTAGAGGCTATGGAAATCGTTTTTTGACTCGTCTTTCTTCCAGGTATAATTTCTAACAAACGATTTTTTGCAGGATGATAAAAAAAATGAAGACCAAGGAATCGGTCATCCCGATTTGACGAAGCAGCAAGTTCAGTAATAGAATATGATGATGTATTTGAAGCAAAAACTGTTTTTTCTTTACAAATCTTATTAAGATGTTGAAAAAGATCTTTTTTTATCTTTAGATCCTCAGGTACAGCTTCTATAATTAGATCAGTATTTGTTACTTCATTAATGTTAGTTGTACCTTGTATTCGTTTTAATATTTCTTTTATTTGTTGGTTTGTAAATATTCCCCGTTTTACCCCTTCAGATAAAGTTTTTTTAATAGAGTTTATACCTTTCTGAACAAACTCTTCTCGAATATCAACCATTACGACATATATGCCTTCTTGGGCGATTTTTTGTGCAATACCACTTCCCATGACTCCTGCACCTATTACGCCTACTTTTTGTATGTTCATTATATTACACCCTTAAATTAAAACAAAATCTTGGATTATTCAACTGTTACTTTTAAAACTACCGCTGATGCAGTGTCACCAGCTGCACAACCATCAAATAAACCATATCCTCCACCCTTTAGTACTAACTCCTCGATGAGTTCTATTATAAGCCTTGCACCTGTAGGACCTTGAGCATGACCATAAATAAGAGAACTGCCATAATTGTTCATATCCTTCCATTCTAAGTCCATTTCTTGACAAAAGAATATATCATTGACGGCAAATGGATTATGTGTTTTAATGGTATTAATATCCGCAATTGATATCCCTGCTTGTTTTAAAGCAGTTTTCGCAGCTGGGATAATAGCTTTAGCCATATACCCCTTCTTTGACCTCCCTTGACCATAGGACAATACCTGAATTTCTATATTGTTTTTTTTACTATATTTTTTTGCGTTTTCTTTGTTTGTCACTATAACGCCGCAGTTAGCATCTGCTGGATGCGTCTGGGTTCCATATGTGACTGTGCCATTCGGAAGTACTGGTTTTAATGTTTGTAGGCCCTCTAACGTGGTCGGATAAATGCCTTCATCGCCCTCAACCGTTGCCAATACTTTTCGACCTGATCGATCTTTGATTTCAATAGGTGTGATCATATATTTCCGCTGAAACTCGTTTTTATTTTTAACAGAATCCTGATATTGTTGATAACGCATAAATGTTATTTTATCTTGCTCCTCTTTTGTAATACCCGCTTCTTTGGCTACATTCTCAGCGGTTTCTATCATTGCATTCTTGGCAAAAGGGTCATTACCAAAATTATCCCATACCCAACTTTCCTTATCAACGGTACCACCTGGAGCTTGTGGATTTGGGTAAACTAGAAGCGGACCGTTGGAACATCGATCTGCATACACAACCAGTATATTTTTTCTAATTCCAAGTTCTATGTTTAAAGCAGCAAATTCAACACACTTTGCACCAGTTGCACAGGCCTGTCCAATCATCGGACCAGTAATATGATCAGCACCGATCATACCTGCAAGCCACGGTGTGCCATAGAAAGTAGAGAGCTGAGGAATGGTTATGCCAAGGACCAGCTCATCGAAATCCTTAGGAGAAATATTATTCTCATGCAGAAACTTGTTTCCTATTTCAGCTGCAAATTTAATTGCATGCAGATTCTGGAAACTCTTTTGCCATGCAGAAAAAGGTGTACTCCAATACCCGCCATAGGGTATATATACATTTTTGAAAGTCATTATTAGCCTCCCTTTTTTTTCTTTTTTAATAAATTAATCTTATAGAACTTATTCATAAGTCAAAACCTTTGCCTCCGATATTAAATTAATTATATAAATTACTATCTCAAAGGATGACAGTATAAATAAATGATAAGATTTAAAATAAACTTCTTATATAACCCTTATTATACCACATCTCTCTTATTTATAATAGTATGAAGGAGGAAGAAGTATATGGATTTTAGCTTTACTGAAGAACAAGAACTATGGCGAAGGACAGTACGTGATTTTGCTCAGAAAAAAATAAAACCCCGAGTTCGGGAAATTGACACAAATAAAAAGATCCCTGAAGAGATTATTAAAAGTATGGCACAGCTTGGATTACTTGCCCCTACAACCGCAAAAGAATACGGTGGGACTGAAGTTGATTGGATAATGGCTTGTATTGCAGCAGAAGAACTCGGACGGGCAGATATCAGTCTAGCAATTCCCGTCATGTATCTTGTTGAATCAGCATGGGGGTTTATTTTTAATCGATATGGCACCAAAGAAGCAAAAAAAGAATATTTACCACAAATAACATCAGGTGAAGCATTTTGTGGAATAGCAGTTACAGAGCCTACTGGTGGTTCAGATATTGTAGGTGCTGCAAAAACACAAGCAGTAAAAAATGGAAACAATTGGATACTAAATGGAGAAAAAATGTTTATTAGCGGTATTAAAGAATCATCAAAATGGGGTGGTATTCATCTTACCCTCGCTCGAACTGATGCATCGAAAGGACATAAAGGATTTTCCTTTTTTGCAGTTCCATTAAAGGACAATCCAGGTATAGAAACAACGTTGCTAGAGGATATGGGTCGAATGGGTATTTCAACTGGTGGTTTTGTTATGAAAGATGTTCAGCTTCCAGATCATAATCTCATAGGAGAAATTAACAAAGGATTTTATTATGCTATGGAAGGATTTTCTGCCGCACGTGTTCTCATAGGAGCCACGTGTGTTGGTGCATCAGAAGCAGCATTAGAACTTGGAATGGATTATATAAAGAGTCGTAATGTATTTGGACGACCCTTGGCAAGTTTCGAAGGAATACAATTTCCCTTAGCAGAACATTATTGCAATATTGAAAGTGTTAAACTTCAAACATATAAAGCTGCTTGGATTATGGATAAGATGTACAAGGAAAAGAAATTCACGCATCACGATGTTGCTCTTGCTGCAGCAATGAGTAAACTCCGTGCACCCATCCATGCATTTGAGGTAATGAATGAGGTAGCTGATTGGCTTGGCGCCATAGGTTATACAAAGGAATATCCTATTGAAATGGGTATACGGGGTGTTAGATCATATTCTATTGGTGCAGAGGGAACAATGAATATAATGAGAATTATTATTGCACGAGAACTTCTTGGTAAAGAATATTTACCCTATAAATAGAGATAGCTGCAATAACTGAATAAAGTAAAAATCAATATTTTTATAAGTTTTTATTTACAATCCCAGTTGTCTTGAGATGATTATTCTTTGTACCTCTGAGGTTCCTTCGCCAATTTGACAGAGTTTCACATCTCTAAAATATCGTTCAACAGGGTATTCTTTAATATAACCATATCCACCAAAAATCTGAATAGCATTTCGAGTAGCATTCATTGCGATTTCGGATGCAAATAATTTTGCCATAGATGCTTCTTTAGTAAAAGACATACCTTGATCTTCTAAAAAAGCAGCTCGATGAACAAGCAAACGCGCTGCCTCAATTTGGGTTGCCATGTCTGCTATCATCCACTGAATTGCCTGGAACTTCCCAATAGGTTTTCCAAATTGTTCTCGTTGTTTTGCATATTCATAACTATCCTCAAAAGCACCACGGGCGATTCCAACTGACATAGCACCAACAGCTGTACGTCCACGGTCAAGGGTGTTCATAACTCCCATAAATCCTTTGTCTTTTTCACCAAGCATGTTATCATTTGGAACTCTACAATCCTCAAAAATAAGTTCAGCGGTTCTACTTCCACGAAGACCAAGTTTATCCTCTAATTGTCCAACTTTCAAACCTGGTGTGTCTTTTTCAACAATAAATGCACTAATACCCTTTACCCCCTTACTCTTATCAGTTTTTGCCATTACAATAGTAATTCCTGCTATATTGCCACTAGTGACAAATTGCTTTGTACCATTTAATACCCATTCTGTACCATTTTTCACTGCGGTTGTTTGAAGTGAAGCAACATCTGATCCTGCATTTGGTTCAGTAATTGCTAATGCCGCAATCATCTCACCTGTTGTAAACCTCGGGAGGTATTTCTGACGTTGTTCTTCAGTACCTCGTTCATAAAGATAACCGATACCAAGTGTATTATGAGCTTCAACAGTAAGACCAGTAGAGCCACAATATCGAGAAATCTCTTCAAGTGCAATCATATAACTGACCTTGTCAATACCTGCTCCTCCATACTTTTGTGGAACTGTCATTCCCATTAGACCCATTTTACCCATTTTTTTATAAAAGTCATTTGGAAAGTATTCTTCTTTATCAATTTTTTCAGCTATAGGTTTTAACTCTTTTGTACAAAATTCTCTAATAATCTTTTGAAATAATCTTTGCTCTTCAGTTAGATTAAAATCCAATCAAATCACCACATTCGGGATATATTAATTATCTAAAAACCTTTAGGTAAAAAATTATTTTAAAATTTTTCCTGTTTCCATGTACCAAAGATACAAGTCAAGTTCAGCTAGCGTAAGATTTGTTTCTTTTGCAAGTTTTTTAAGTATATTTTCAATCTCGAGGTATTTCTTTTTTGTAATTGTTTTTGGTTTATTGATAAGATTATAATTCACCAGTAAATCAACAATATGAAAATCGATTATTGCATAATCGTCAAAACCAATATTCCTTAAAAAATGACTACTTTCTTTGTAACCAAGACCTTTTACATTATTTACTATCCATTCTCGTATTGCTTTTTTGTCATTTGATTGAAGAACTTCTTTTATTTTATCTTTACAAATTAATGATTCTGAAATATATTGTGCCCTTGTATTTGGGAATCTATGTCCATATGTTTTTAATTTTTTTGATAATTCATCCTTATCACCAGTTAAAAAACAATAACCTATTTCATCCTGTATTTTTATGCTTTTTTCAGCATTAAAATTTGCAGTTAGAATACAAAAACATAATTCTTTAAATAAACTATCAATTGATGCTTTATTTATATTTTTAAATTCATTAATTCTATTATCAATTTTAATTTTGATTTCACTTTTTTTAAGTGATTCTATCTTATCTATTAAATCATGCATAAACAACACAAATCGACAAATATTTTAAATATATAATTATTTAGTACCATCATTTAATTAAAAAGAAGATTGGAAGGGGAAGCAAAGCAGGAGAGGGTCTCTATAAATGAGGAGAGGAGGAAAGGATGGGATTCAAAAAAAAAATATTATGGGTTCTCCTTTGCTTTTGCACCCCCTATATGGTATTAATCAAATTTTTTTGAATCACCTCATTTTTCAATTTATTTTTTTATTACCCATAACCCTTAATTAACAATTGTTAATATATCCTAAGTATTTAAAAGTTTCGACTCCAAAATTCAAAAAAATTTTTGCGTCAAAATTTAAAAAATAATCAGTTGTTTGCAACATTTGTAACAACAACCTGGTTAGAATAAACAATCGTTAATATTAAGTACTAAATACCAGATTTACCTTTATGAAACGCACTATATGCGAATACATGATGTGGAATGGGTTACCAGTAATTAGAAAAGAAATAGCGGAAACTATGATTAAAGATTTTGGATTGAGCCAAAAAGAAACTGCAGAAAAGCTTGGAATAACTCCAGCTGCAGTTTGTCAATATATATCTAGAAAACGTGGCAAAATTGATATTTCAAATGTTAAAATCTTAAATGAAATTAAACTATCTGCAAAACGTATAATAGAAAATGGAAATGGAGATGTAATTCCAGAAACTTGTAGATTATGCAAAATTCTTAGAGCTTCAGAAGAATTTATGGAATTTTATAAAACATGTGAAGTGGAGCAAAATATAATATAAACACCTATATCAAAATGCCCTTTTTGGCTAAATTAAATACTTCCACCATATGATGAGGATGATAAGACATCTTTGCTTTTCTTAAACCAGGGATGTTCATATCAGATTCTCTGTTAATAAATCTAAAATTTTTCTGCAGTATTTTTGCTGTTTCTTGATTTATTGCTTTATATATACCATCATAATCAGGTGAACCTTTTTCATAATGAACAACTGCCATTTCAGATGTCATTTTTTCATAAACAGAAATTGCCTCGATTTTATCATTTATGCGCATGGCAATGCCTGACAAATCAAGCCTTTCAAAATGATCCATTGAAAATAGTATTGCCTTTTTTTCATTTTCAAGTAAAATATCTGAGTCGCAATCTTTCCAAAGACACCAACGTTTTAAAAAATCTTTTACTTCGTTTAAATTGCTTTTTGATATTTTTTCTATATTATAAGAAAAATTCTTTTTAAATTGGTTAAGACGATTACGAATTTTACTATATTTAGTACCTGACAAATCCGCAAGATCCGTAGCAAGATAAATATAATCAAAACCATCTCTAAAAGGTTTGAAATCTAGTTTAGGATAATTTTCCAATAACCAATTTTTTGTAATCGAATCAATAAAAATAATTGGATATTCAGATTCTAGCTCTTTTGCAATTTTAAATAGTTGATTGAAAATTTCTTTATCATATTTACCTGACACAAAACGTAATTGAATTTCACCCTTAATCTGACTAAGCAACAAAAGATTATCATAAATAAAATAATATCTGAATTTACCGTAATCATTCCAACTTGTCAATGTTGTAAAAAGGTTATCACTATGCTCAGTTGGATATTTTTGATAGTGTTGTTGAAATAAGATTTTAACATCTAATGTAACAGGTTTAAAATCATCTATTAAAAACATTTTATTCCTCAGTTGGATACTTCATTGGAACATATTTTTTCATCTCTTTAAAACCTAAAGATGAATAAAATTTATCTTGATTTGGTTCGGCTATTAATCCTATCCATAAAATCCCCTTTGATAAACAATAATTTAGTAAAGTTTTGATTATCATACCACCAACACCCATTTCTCTATATTCTGGGAGAACTACCATGTCCTGAATATATGCATCAGATACTCCATCAGAGATTAAACGTCCCATACCTATTGCTTTTTTAGTAACTTTATCTTCAGCAATAACAAAAGCAAAACTACCTTTAACTAAATATTTTATCCCAGATGAATCATAAGAATTTCTCCACCAGCCTCCTGCCCTGTATAATTCTTCTATTTCTTTTTCAGGCCAGGAATCTACAATCTTAATATCAATCTGTTGTTTCATAAACTCCGAAACTCCTTAATAGGAAGATTATATAATATTATTTTGAAATTTTATTTGTTTAAAAAAATATATCGAATAGATAAATCATTGCTGGTATAGAAATCAAAGAAAAAGCAAAACTCCCAACAATAAATTGGTTAACAATAGCTCGATCTCCATTAACCCGTTCAGTAACAAGTGGCACTGCAGTAATTGGTGGTACAGCACTTTGTAAAATAATTATCAAAGCAATTGGATAAGATAAAACGGGTTTTAATAGTAATATTATAACTAAAAAAATTAGCGGAAATAACATGTTTTTAACAATTACAAATTTTGTTATTTCTAAAGTGTGAATTTTTCCTTTTTTTTGAAAATCAACATATATATTACCACCTAATATTATCATAATCAGTGGTATTGTCATTGCCCCTAAAAGTTCAAAAATTCTTAATAAAAAATTAGGAATTAGATTTTGATTTTCAGAAAGTCTAATTATTAACCCGATAATCGTTGCTAAAACGACAGGATGAATAATTCTTTTCCAATTTATAAAAATTTTTTGCGTTTTCTTAAAAAAGAGAAAATATGTTGAAAAAAACATAGCTGGATAAAAAATTGTGAATATAAAAAGAAATGAAATGTTAATACTTTCATTACCAAAGAGCCCGGCAAATATTGCAAGTGGAAAAAAAATTGCATTTTGATAAAACAGACTAACAGCAAATTCACGTTTAGTTTTTTTCTCTGAAAATAAGGAAAATAAAAATGTTAAGGCCAAAGCTATTATTGTAAAAAAACCCCACCATAGAGGCAATTGCCACCAAATAGGACTTTCTTGTGGTTTAAAATTATTTACTAAATTAACAAAAATAAGGCAAGGTAAGGCTATATCTAATGCCAAAGGTGAAAGTAATCCTATAATATTACCGGGGACTAATTTCCTTTTAATAATCAAGAATCCTATTAAGCCGATTCCTAATAAAACTGCCACTGATTCAAACGTTGTGATTAATAAATCCATTTTTTCTCCAATTGTGAAGAACAAAAACATTTAATTGCTTTTAGATTTAGTTAAAAAAATTTTAGTAAGATATAAAACAAACACAGATATTCTGAATTTGTTAGGAGGCGTTTATTGTTATGAGTAAAAGCAATAAAATACTATCTTTGATGATTAAAGACCATTGCAAAATCGAAGAACTACTTAATAATTTAGAAAATAATAATAAAATTGATTTTGAATCAATGAGCAAATCTTTTTATAAATTTGAATGGCAGCTAGAAAAACATATTTTTATTGAGGAAAAAGCGATATTTACATCTTATAGACCAGATAATGTTGTTGAAGGATTTAAAATGTTACCTGAGCTTACAAATCAACATAATTTTATTTTAAATACTATTAATAACTGGAGAAATGAAGTTCGTAAAAAAAGAAATTTAAACAATATTTATAGTTTTAAAGAGTTTTTAATTAAACATAAAAATTATGAAGAAAAAGAAGTTTATCCAAAACTTGATCAGGCCTTAAGTGAGCGTGAAAAAAAACATATTATTGCAAAAATTAATGAGATAATTTAGGGAGGTATATAATGAATAAAAAATATAAGTGTGAAATCTGCGGTAAAACAAAATCTATTTCAGATAAAACTGTACCAAAGTGCTGTGGTAAACCAATGAAACAATTACCCCTTGATATCTGTATTCAACCATCCCATGCAGAGCATGCAAGATCTATGGAGAAAGAAGAACCCTGTGATGACGGCAGAGCGGGTTAAAGTAAAATTTTTAATAAGATTTTAAACTTTTTTGAATACCTTTACCAATCCAGCAATAAAGACATAACTTTTCTTTAGGTAAACCAATTGCTTTAACCATATCGTCTAAAAGCTGATATTTTAAGGAACTTGCTCCCAGATCTTTTGAAATCCATTCAACCATCTTTTTATATTTTTCAGAATTTGGGTTTAAATAATCAGATATGTCTTCAATATCTTTACCCTCAATTGCCTTGATTGCTCTTCGTGCGACTAACTCACTGATACTTCTTGTGGATAAATTATAAATGCAGGGAAACATCAAAGGAGGGCATGCAGGTCTTATATGAACTTCTTTAGCACCAGCCTGCATTAATTTAGAAATTGTATAATTTTTCAATTGCGTACCACGTACAATTGAATCTTCACATAAAACAATACGATTTCCATTTGCTATAGCTTCACTTGCTATCAATTTCATCAATGCAATACGGTCTCTTAAATCTTGAGATAAAGGAGTATAACTTCTACCATATCCTGGTGTGTACTTAAATAATACTCTTCTAAAAGGCAAACCTGACTCCATAGCATAACCTATTGCATGAGAAGTACCGGAATCAGGAACTCCTGAAACTAAATCAGCCTTTACATTATCACGCTTAGCTAAAAATCTCCCACAATTTTCTCTTGTCTTTTCAACATTGATTCCTTCATAAGATGATGCTGGAAAACCAGTATAAATCCATAAAAAAGCACAAATTTTACCTTGTTGCCTGCCTCTCTTTTTTTCTTCAAAACCTTTTTTACTAATAAATATAATCTCCCCTGGTGCAATATATTTTTTAATAGTAAAACCTAAATTTGGAAATGCACAGGTTTCACTAGTAACAGCTATTTCTCCTTCTTTTTCTCCAATTATTAAAGGAGTTATACCATTTCGATCTCTAGCACAGTATATACCTTTTTTTGTTAAAAGCAATAAAGATATTGATCCCATTATCTTATCATACATTCTTTCTATGCCATTAACAATGTTTCTACCTTGATTTATTAAATTCGCAACAAGTTCTGTAGTGTTAATATCACCACGTTCTATCTCGCTAAATGAGATACCTTTCTGGATTAGATCATTTACTAAAGCTTCTTTATTATTTATTAGACCCACTGTACAAATCGCAAATGCACCAAACTTGCTTTCAAAGCTTAATGGTTGAGGATCTTTATCTGAGATTACTCCAATTCCTATAAAGGATTTAATCTTATCAGAACCCTCATAAAACTTTGATTTAAATTGTGAATTTTTAATATCATGTATTTTTTTTACAGGAGTTCCTTTTTTATTTATAAAAGCAATGCCTCCGAATTCAGTACCTAGATGTGTATGATAATCAGTTCCATAGTAAAGTGTTGAAATACAGTTATTATTACTGACAATGCCAAATAAACCGCTCACAGGTTATCCCCCGCCTAAACAGTAGCACTAAATGATATTTAAGGATTTTTCAATTTTTTATTTATTGATAAATTAACAATAAAGAAAAATTAAAAAAAAAAATTTTTTGTATTTAATGAAAAGAAAATATATATATATTCATTTAATTATTATTTTAGGTTAGGTGGGTTTATTTTATGAAAAAAAACAAAATAAACAATGGCATAGTTATGACTTTTATAAGCATTTTAATTTTTTCGTCTATATCTCCATTTACTGTTGGTAAAATTTTACAGAAAAAAAATGATTTTGTTAATACTAAAAGTTCTGTCACTTTTATATCTAAATCATCTGGACTTGAAATTCCAGATAAAGAAGAAGGTGATACTGAGCTTGAATTAGCTGATATCAATAATGATGGTAATTTAGATATAATTAGTGTTGGGGACCATGGTTCCCCTTATATTAACAGTGCTCAACATGGAATAATGGTTTGGCTTGGTGATGGAGCGGGTACTTGGTCCGTTAATCAAGTTGGTAATTTTGGTTATGGTGGTATTGAAGCTGGGGATTTAAATCTGGATGGATATCTTGACGTTGTTTGGGGTATTCATCATGATTATAGTAGCACTCCTGGTTTTGGTGATACATTAATAGGTGCTGCACTTGGAGATGGAACTGGTTCAAACTGGATACCCTGGGCAACAGGTCTTGGAACAGCTGGTGAGGATTGGGGCATGTTTGAAACTGATCTAGCTGATTTTGATTGTAATGGTTTACTTGATATCATTTCTCAATCATTTGGTTGTTGTAATAGTTATCATTTGTATAGAAATAATAATGATGGAACATGGACACATATGTGGACAAATACAGGAGGAAACACCTTCAATAACTTAGAAACCGCTGATTTTAATTCCGATGGTTATCCTGACTTTGCTGGAAACCGTGATGGATACTTTGTTTATCTTGGAAATGGAGGATTTAGTTTTACTCTATCTCAAAATAGTCTTCCAGCATCTAGTTGGAAAGGCTTTGATTGCGGAGATGCAAATAATGATGGATGTGACGATATCGTTATTGGTTACGGCTCGTCTGGTGTTCGTTGTTATACATTTGATAAACAAAATAATGATTGGGATTTAGCG